>Ga0257121_1000986_pt1 | contig 22413 bp, 19 predicted proteins | sample SI106_100metaG_FD_190180 | JGI IMG/M metagenome (GOLD analysis project Ga0257121, IMG submission 190180) | Marine microbial communities from Saanich Inlet, British Columbia, Canada - SI106_100 | ecosystem: Environmental > Aquatic > Marine > Inlet | place: Canada: British Columbia | collected... | reverse complement strand
TAAAGCTATTCCTAAAAAAGAAAGAAAAAAAGAAGGAGACGAAGCAGCTCCAGCAGCAGCTCCTAAAGCAGCAGAAGCTCCAAAGGAAGAAGCTCCTAAAGCAGAAGCAGCAGCAGAAGCTCCAAAAGAAGAAGCTCCTAAAGCAGAAGCAGCAGCAGAAGCTCCAAAGGAAGAAGCTCCTAAAGCAGAAGCAGCAGCAGAAGCTCCAAAGGAAGAAGCTCCTAAAGCAGAAGCAGCAGCAGAAGCTCCAAAGGAAGAAGCTAAATAGCTGGAGTTATGTGGCAAGCTCAAGTATTTACACTCTATCCTGATTTTTTTCCTGGCCCTTTAAATAAAGGGCTATATGGAAAAGCTTTAACAAATAAAATCTGGGATTTAAAAGTTGTTAATATTAGAGAGGCCGCTGAAGATAAACACAAAACAGTAGATGACACTCCTTTTGGAGGTGGATCTGGAATGTTATTGAAAGCTGATGTTTTAGCAAAATCTCTTGATGAAAATAAAAAAGTGGGTGAAAGAATTTTTTATTTATCACCAAAAGGAAAAAAGCTTGATCAGAAATTGGCATTAGAACTATCTAAAGAAAAATCTATTAGTTTAATTTGTGGTCATTTTGAAGGTGTTGATGAAAGATTATTATCTACAAGAAATATAGAAGAGCTTAGCATAGGAGATTTTGTTTTATCTGGAGGTGAAACAGCAGCATTTGTTGTGCTGGATAGTATTCTTAGGTTACTTCCAGGTGTCTTGGGAAATGAACAATCAAAGACGGATGAGAGTTTTGAGAACGGTCTTTTAGAGTATCCCCAATATACAAAACCTCAAATTTGGGAGGAAAAAAGCGTCCCAGAAGTGCTATTATCAGGAGATCACAACAAAATTAAAGACTGGCGTTTATCACAATCAGAGGCTATAACACGCGTCCGAAGACCAGATTTATGGGAAAAATATAAGAAAAACTAATTTGATAAATATTAATATGAAAACAATTGAAGAAATAAACCAACTAAACGTTAAAAAAATACTAGCTGAGAAGAAAATCCCAGATTTTTTTCCAGGAGATGTAATAAAAGTTGGTGTTAGAATTACAGAGGGTAAAAAAGATAGAATTCAATATTTTGAAGGTGTGTGTATAGCTAGAAAAAACAGAGATATAAATTCTTCATTTACAGTTAGAAAAATTTCATTTGGTGAAGGTGTTGAAAGAACATTTCCACTGTATGGTACAGTTATAGATACAATTACTGTTATCCGTCATGGAAAAGTTAGAAGAGCAAAATTATATTACCTAAGAGACAGAACAGGTAAATCAGCTAGAATTGCAGAAAAAATTAGAAAAAAAATTGGTATAGAAGTTGACGTTAAACCAGAAACGGTAACAGAAGAAACTTTAGCACCAGTTGCTGTAGAAGCAGAAAAACAAACAGAAGTTCAAGCAGAGCCTGTAAAACAAGCAGAAGCTCAAGCAGAACCAAAAATAGAAAAAACAGAAGAAAAAAAATAATTTTTTTTTCAATGCCTTTAACTCTTTACGATAAAATTTGGAATGATCACCTAGTAGATCAACAAGATGATGGTACGGCATTATTATTTGTTGATCGACATTTAGTACATGAAGTGACAAGTCCACAAGCTTTTGAAGGATTAAGAAATTCTAATAGAAAAGTTAGACAACCCAGTTTAACACTAGCAGTTGCAGATCATAATGTTCCAACTACCGATAGATCTAAAGGAATAGCAGATGCAGAATCTAAAATTCAAGTGGACACCTTAGAGAATAATTGTAAAGAATTTGGAGTTCAATATTTGGGAATGGATGACAAGAGACAAGGAATTGTTCATATCATTGGACCAGAACAAGGCTTTACACAACCTGGAACAGTAATTGTTTGTGGAGACAGTCACACAGCAACACATGGCGCATTTGGTGCTCTGGCATTTGGAATTGGTACCTCGGAAGTAGAGCATGTCCTAGCAACGCAAACATTGGTTCAAAAAAAAGCAAAGAATTTTAGAATTAATGTTAATGGAAAACTTCCTATTGGTGTTACCTCTAAAGATGTAATCTTACAAATTATAGGACAGATTGGAACTGCAGGAGGAACAGGGTCGGTTATTGAGTATGCTGGCAGCCTGATCTCATCTTTAAGTGTAGAACAACGAATGACAATTTGTAATATGACTATTGAGGGAGGAGCAAGAGCAGGATTAATTGCTCCAGATGAAAAAATATTTGAATATTTAAAGGGTAAACCGATGTCTCCAAAAAATGAAAATTGGGATAAGGCTATGAAATATTGGGAAAGTTTAAAAACTGATGATGGAGCTAAATTTGATAAAGAAATTAATTTAGAAGCAGAAGATATTTTACCAATGATTACCTGGGGAACTTCTCCACAAGATGTAATCACTATTGATGGTAAAGTACCAAATCCTGAAAATGAAAAAGATGAAGATAAAAAGAGTTCTATAATAAGATCTTTAAAATATATGGGTTTAAAAGCCGATACATTAGCTACAGACATTAAAATTGACACAGTTTTTATAGGAAGTTGTACTAACGGTAGAATTGAAGACTTAAGAGAAGCTGCAAAAATATTAAAAGATAAAAAGAAGGCGTCCCATGTTCATGCAATGGTTGTTCCAGGCTCAGGTTTGGTTAAAGAGCAAGCAGAGCAGGAAGGCTTAGATAAAATATTTATAGCTTCAGGTTTTGAATGGAGAGAACCAGGTTGTTCAATGTGTCTTGCCATGAATGCAGACAAGTTAAAGCCAGAAGAAAGATGTGCCTCAACTTCAAACAGAAACTTTGAAGGAAGACAAGGTAGAGGTGGAAGAACACATTTAGTAAGTCCTGGAATGGCAGCAGCAGCAGCAATTTCTGGAAACTTAGATGACGTTAGAAAGTATCAAAACTAAAATGCAAAAATTTAATTCACTTACTAGTATCCCAGCATATTTACCAATAGTGAATATTGATACAGATATGATTATTCCAAAACAATTTCTTAAAACAATTAAAAGAACAGGTTTAGGAAAAAACTTATTTTTTGAAATGAGGTATGATGACAATGGAAATGAAATAAAAGATTTTATTCTAAATCAAGAACCTCACAATCAATCAAAAATATTAATAGCAGGAAAAAACTTTGGCTGTGGTTCATCAAGAGAGCACGCACCTTGGGCACTTTTAGATTTTGGAATTACATGTGTGATAAGTTCAAGTTATGCTGACATTTTTTACAGCAACTGTTTTAAAAATGGAATTTTGCCGATTATTTTACCAGAAGAAAAAATAAAAGAATTATCAGAATATTCAAAAAGAAAAGAAGAAATTTCAATAGATCTAAAAGAAGAAAAGATAATTTTTGGAAATAGTGAAATCAAGTTTGATATTGATCCTTTTAAGAAAAAATGTTTATTAGAAGGGCTTGATGATATTGCGCTGTCATTAGCCAAAAAAGAAAAAATCACAACCTTTGAAGAAAACTTAAAAAATAATAAACCATGGATATTTAATGATAAAAATTAAAAAAAGAAAAATTTTACTTTTACCAGGGGATGGCATTGGACCTGAAGTTATTCAAGAAGTTAAAAAAGTTATTTTATGGTTGAATTCAAATAAATCTTTAGATTTTGAAATTGATGAAGATTTAGCTGGTGGTTGTTCTTATGATAAGCATGGAACACCAATTACAGATGAGGTTTTTTATAAAGCTTTAGAAAGTGAATTTGTTATGTTGGGCGCAGTTGGTGGACCAAAATGGGATAACTTAGATTTTTCAAAAAAACCAGAAAGAGCCTTATTGAAATTAAGAAAAGAATTAAAATTATTCGCAAATTTAAGACCTGCAATTTGTTTTGAACAATTAGTTGATGCCTCAACTCTAAAGCCAGAAATCGTATCTGGATTAGACATTATGATAGTGAGAGAATTAACAGGTGGAATTTATTTTGGTGAACCAAGAGGAATTAAGCCAATAGAAAATGGTGAAAGAAAAGGGATTAATACCCACTCATATACAACTAGCGAAATAGTTAGAGTAGCAAAAGTTGCTTTTGATTTAGCAAGAAAGAGATCAAATAAGGTTACTTCATGTGAAAAGTCGAATGTAATGGAGGCTGGACAACTTTGGAAAGAAGAAGTTCAAGAGCTTCACGATAAAGAATATAAAGATGTAGAATTAAGTCATATGCTTGCTGACAATTGTGCAATGCAATTATTGAAAAACCCAAAGCAATTTGATGTGATTGTTACTGACAATTTATTTGGAGATATGCTTTCAGACCAAGCCTCAATGTTAACGGGATCTCTTGGTTTATTACCATCAGCTTCTTTAGGTGCAAAAAATAAAGATGGAGAAATGAGAGCTATGTATGAGCCTATTCATGGTTCTGCACCGGATATTGCTGGAAAAGAAATTGCAAACCCAATAGCTTCAATTTTAAGTTTTGCAATGGCTTTAAGATATTCACTGGATTTAGATAGTGAAGCTGATGCTTTAGAAAAAGCTGTACAAGATGTCTTAAATGATGGTCTTAGAACAAAAGATATTTTTTCTAAGGGAAAAAAAGAAGTATCAACATCAGCTATGGGTGATGCGATAATTTCAAAATTGCAATAATTAAATAATTATTCTAGAGTTCTGGAATGCCAAATTATACTGCACCAGTAGAAGACATGATGTTTCTTTTTGATAAATTAAGAAATAATAAAAATTATAATGATCTTGAAAAATATAAAGAAGTTAATTCAGAATTAGTAAAAGATATTTTAGAAGAAGCAGCTAAGATTAATCAAAACTTAATATTACCATTAGCAAAATCAGGTGATGAAAACCCAACCGTTCTAGAGAATGGTGTGGTTAGAACACCGCCTGGCTATAAAGAGGCTTATTCTAAATATATAGAAGATGGCTGGACGTCACTTTCTTGTGATCCAAAATATGGAGGTCAAGGAATGCCTAAAACTGTAAGTGCTTTTTTTGACGAAATGTTATCATCTGCAAGCTTATCATTTAAACTTTATAGTGAATTAAGTATTGGTGCATATAATTGTATTTCTCGTCATGCTACGGATGAAATAAAAGAAAAATACCTTCCAAAAATGGTTGAAGGAAAATGGAGCGGTACGATGTGCCTTACTGAACCAGTTTGTGGAACTGATTTAGGCCTTTTAAAAACCAAAGCTATTGAGCAATCTGATGGAACTTTTAAGTTAAGTGGGCAGAAAATTTTTATTACTTCAGGTGATCAAGACTTAACAGAGAATATTATCCATTTAGTTATTGCAAGAGTAGCTGACTCTCCAGCGGGAACCAAAGGAATAAGTTTATTTTTAGTACCTAAATTTTTAGTAAATGAAGATGGATCTATTGGGGTAAGAAATGGAGTTTCTACAGGGTCTATAGAAAGTAAAATGGGAATTAAGGGTTCTGCTACATGTGTATTAAATTTTGATGATGCAACTGGTTATATGATTGGATCAAAGAATAAAGGGTTAAATGCAATGTTTACTATGATGAATTTAGAGAGAATTGTTGTGGGAATTCAAGGCTTAGGAATTTCTGAAATCGCTTATCAAAATTCTCTAAGTTATGCGAAAGAAAGAAAACAAGGAAAAACAAACAATACAAAATCAACTAATGGAGCTGATTTTATAATTGAACATGCTGATATTAGAAAATCTTTGCTTAATATGAAATCTATTATTGAAGGTGAACGAGCTTTATGTTTTTGGCTGTCTCAACAAACAGAAGTTAGCCTTTATCACCCAGACGAAAAAATAAAGCAGGAAGCATCAGATCTAGTGTCGTTAATGACACCTGTAGTTAAAACGATGTTTAGTGATATGGGAATGGAAATAACAAGTGAGGCTATGCAAGTTCATGGTGGCTATGGGTACACAAAAGACCAAGGAATAGAACAATTATATAGAGATAATAGAATCACTCCAATTTATGAGGGGACAAATTCAATTCAAGCAGCAGATTTGGTTTTTAGAAAATTAGTAAATAAAAATGGGGATATAATTAATAAGTATTTAGAATTGATTAAGAATGATTGCAGCAATGAAAATGAAAAATTAAAACCTTTCATAAAAGAATTAAAAACACATCTAGAGATCTTATCTACTTTTACTGTTTGGATTAAAGAAAAAGTACAAAACTCAAAAGATGATGCAAGTGCAGCATGTAATGATTATTTAAAAGCATTGGGGTTTGTGTCTATAGCACACGCGTGGATAAAAGTTTTAGAGGTAAGTTTTAAAGATTATGAACAAAACAAAGACTTTTATGAAGATAAAATACAGACTGCAAATTTTTATTTTAAAAGAGTTTTACCAAGAGCCGAAAGTCATTTTAAAACAGCCACATCAGGAAGTGACTATATAATGAATTTTAAATTCAGTTAATATGAGTCATTACGATACAAATTTAGATAAAAATGAGGCTAATTATGTTCCTCTTTCTCCTTTAACATTTTTAGAAAGAACTAAAGATATATATCCAAATTATGAAGCCTTAGTTTATGAAAGTAGGTCGTATACCTGGGGAGAGGTTTATAAAAGATGTGTTAAGTTTGCCAGCGCATTAGATAAATTGGGTGTAAAAACTGGAGACACAGTTTCCATAATGGCTTTCAATACACCAGAAATTTTTGAAGCACATTATTCAATACCGATGGTGGGAGCAGTAATTAATGCAATCAATACAAGACTAGACCCCAATACAGTAAGTTATATTTTACAACATAGTGATGCAAAGGTTTTAATTGTAGATAGACAATTTCATGATGTAATTGAGAAGGCTTTAAAGAATATTAAAAATAAAATTACAATTATTGATATTGAGGACCAAGATATAGATACAAGTTCTTTCAAAAAAATAGGAGAACTTGAATATGAAAGTTTTTTAAATACAGGAGATGAAAATTATGAATGGAAAAAACCAAAAGATGAATGGGAAGCGATTTCATTAGGGTACACGTCTGGAACTACTGGAAACCCAAAAGGAGTAGTTTATCATCACAGAGGCTCATATTTGATGTCAACCGGTAGCGCCACAGCTTGGAATATGCCTAACAAATTAAATTTTTTATGTGTTGTCCCAATGTTTCATTGCAATGGTTGGTGTTATCCTTGGACATTAGCAATGCTGCACGCAAGAGTAATTTGCTTAAGAAATATTGATGTAAAAAAGATGTTTGAACTCATTGATAAATATGAAGTAACACATTTTGGTGGAGCTCCAATAGTTTTGAATATGATTGTTAACGCTCCAAAAGAAGATCAAAAAGACTTAAAAAGAAAAGTGAATGTTTTAACTGCAGGCGCACCTCCACCAAGTATTATTTTTGAAAAGATGGAAAACCTTGGCTTTGAAGTGATGCATGTTTATGGATTAACTGAAACATACGGTCATATGCTGCAGTGTGCTTGGAATGACGATTGGAATTCTTTAGAAAAAAATCAAAAAAATGAAATTAAAGCAAGACAGGGAGTTAGATATCCAAATACTGAAGGTGCCATTGTAATGGATCCAGAAACAATGAAGCCAGTACCCAAAGATGGAAAAACTATGGGTGAAATCATGATTAGAGGAAATATTGTAATGAAAGGTTATTATAAGGATAAAGAAGCAACAGATAAGTCAATGGCAGGTGGATGGTTTCATTCAGGAGATTTAGCCATAACTCATCCAGATGGATATATAAAAATTCAAGATAGATCTAAAGATATTATTATTTCAGGAGGAGAAAATATTTCTTCGATAGAAATTGAAAATGCGATTGCAAAACATCCATCAGTTTCTTTAGCTGCTGTAGTTGCTAAACCAGATGAAAAATGGGGAGAAACACCATGTGCTTTTGTTGAATTAATTAAAGATAAACTAGCAACTGAAAAAGAAATAATAGATTTTTGTAGAGAAACATTGGCAGGATTTAAACTTCCTAAAAGTGTTATTTTTTGTGATTTACCAAAAACTTCAACAGGAAAAATTCAAAAATTTGAACTTAGAAAAAAAGTTAAGGAATTAAGTTGATCTTTCAAGTAGAGAACAAGAATGTCTTTGCATCAGATTCAGGTCAAGGTATTGATAAAAAAAAAGCCACAATAGTTTTACTTCATGGAAGTGGTCTCTCACATATTGTTTGGTCCTTAACAGAGCAGTATTTATCAAATCAAAATTATAATGTTTTAGCAATTGATTTACCTGGTCATGGAAATTCTGAGGGTGATTGTTTAAAATCAATAGAAGAAATTTCAGATTGGTTAGAAAAAGTTTTTAAAGAACTTAATGTCTCCGAATTAACAATAATAGGTCATTCCCAAGGGTGTTTGGAAGCACTGGAATATTTTTCAAGATATTCAAAAAGAGTTAAAAATTTAATATTTATTGGTGGCTCTTATAGAATGCCCGTCAATCAAGATTTAATAGATCTTGCTGAGAGTGGAGATGATAAAGCAGTTCAATTAATGATGAAATGGAGTTATGAAAACTCTAAAAAGTTTATAGGAGGTAATCCTGTAGAAAGAATTATAAATTCTTCAAGAGATATTAGAGAAGTTTTGGCCACTGATCTTGTAGCTTGTAATAATTATAAAAACGGATCTGAGGCTTTAAGATCAATCAAGTGTCCTACATTATTTATTTTTGGTGAATTAGATAAGATGGTCAACCTTGAAAAAGGTAAGAAATTTGCCGAACTTATTCCTAATTCAAAAACTCATGTAATAAAAGATTGTGGACATATGATTATGTTTGAAAAAGCTTTTGAAATGAGAGAAAAGATCTCTGAATTTTTAAAAAAATGAAAAACTTTTCAATAGCAAAATCTAGAAGATTAAGAAGCACTCCTTATACTTCAAGAATAGAGAAGCAAGGAGTTACAGCATACACAATTTATAATCATATGTTGTTACCTGCAGCATTTGGATCAATAGAGGATAGCTACAAACACTTAAAAGAACATGTTCAGGTATGGGATGTTGCTGCAGAAAGACAAGTAGAAATATCAGGAAAAGACTCAGCAGAGTTAGTGCAATTAATGACATGTCGAGATTTATCAAAATCTAAAATAGGCAGATGTTATTATTGTCCTATAATAGATGAAAATGGAAATTTAGTTAATGACCCAGTTGTTCTAAAACTAGATGAAAATAAATGGTGGATATCAATAGCAGATTCAGATGTAATCTTTTTTGCCAAAGGCTTAGCATCTGGACATAAATTTGATGTTAAAATTGTAGAACCAGTAGTTGATATAATGGCAATACAAGGTCCAAAATCATTTGCATTAATGGAAAAGGTTTTTGGAAAAAAAATTACTGAACTAAAATTCTTTGGGTTTGATTATTTTGATTTTGAGGGCACAAAACATCTTATAGCAAGATCAGGATGGTCCAAACAAGGAGGATATGAGGTATACGTTCAAAATACTCAATCAGGACAAAAATTATATGATCATCTTTTTGAAGTTGGAAAAGAATTTAAAGTAGGACCAGGATGTCCAAACTTAATAGAGAGAATTGAGAGTGCACTTTTATCTTATGGTAATGACTTTGATAATAATGACAATCCATTTGAATGTGGTTTTGATCAATATGTTAGCTTAGATAGCGATATAAATTTTTTAGGAAAAGAAAAATTAAAAGAAATAAAACTAAAGGGACCCCAAAAGAAATTAATGGGAGTTAAAATTGACATAAAAGAAATTAGTCTTACTGGATCAAAGAATATATATGATGAAAATAATAATGTAATTGGTGAATTAAGATCGGCTTGTTATTCACCTCATTTTCAAAAGGTTATAGGAATAGCAATGATCCAGAAATCCCACTGGGAAGCATCTCAAAGCTTTAAAATTCAAATAAACGATAATACCATTAATGGAAACGTTTGCGATTTACCCTTCATCTAGTATAAAAGTAAAATAATATCATGAATATAGCAATTGTAGGAGCCACAGGTAACGTTGGAAGAAAAATACTCGAAGTATTAGAGCAGAAAAAAATTTCAATTGATCAATTATTCTTAGTTGCCTCTCCAAGAAGTGCTGGTCAAAAAGTAAATTTTAATAGTAAAGAATATGAGATTTATAATTTAGAGACGTATGACTTTTCAAAAGCTGAAATTACATTTTTTGCAGCTGGTGGAAAAATATCAGAAAAATATGCAGAAAAAGCAGCAAAACATACAACAATAATTGATAATTCTAGTTTTTTCAGAATGGATCAAGATGTACCTTTAATTGTTCCACAGGTGAATCCAGAAGCAATTAATGTTTTAAAAAAAAATATTATTGCTAATCCAAACTGCTCTACAGCACAATTAGTAATAGCTCTAAAACCGTTACATGATGAATTTAATATAAAAAGAGTCGTTATATCAACTTATCAATCTGTATCTGGTGGTGGTAAAGCACCAATGGATGAATTGATTGAACAAACTAAATTATCATTAGATCAAAAGAAAATAAATTCTAAAAATTTTACTAAACAAATCGCATTTAATGCAATCCCTCACATAGATGTTTTTTCAGATGATGGTTACACAAAAGAAGAATTAAAGATGGTTAAAGAAACAAAAAAGATTCTTGATGACAGAATTGAGCTGACAGCAACATGTGTAAGAATTCCAGTTCTAGTTTCTCACGCTGAGTCAGTGAATATTGAATTTGAAAAACCATTTAGCTTAGAAACAATCCGTTCTTTATTAGATAGTGCAGAAGGGTGTGAGGTATATGATAAAAGAGAAGATGGAGGCTATATTACACCTTTAGAGGCAGAAGGTAAAAATGAAACTTATATTTCTAGAATTAGAGAAGATAAAACAAAAAAAAATACAATCAATATGTGGATAGTATCAGATAATTTATTAAGAGGTGCTGCACTGAATGCAGTTGAAATAGCTGAACTTTTAATTAAAAAAAATAATGGATAATAACAACCCTTTATCACCACATATCCAAATTTATAGATGGCATATATCTTCTTTGGTTTCTATTTCTCACAGAATTACAGGAATAGTTAATATATTTGCAATAACAGTAATTTGTTTGTGGATATTTTCTTTGTTGTTAGGAGAATCTAGTTACGATCTAACAAAATTATTTTTACAATCTATTTTTGGAAAATTTATTATCATTTGTTTAACTTGGTCCTTTAGTTTTCAAGTATTGAGCGAAATAAGACACCTAGTAATGGACCTTGGTTATGGCTTTGAATTAAAGACTACAAAGATTACAGGTTTATTGGTTATTTTTGGATCTATTTTTTTTACAATTCTATTTTATCTATTAGGAAGGAATTTTATTTAAAATGAACTCTACAACAAAAAAATGGCTGTTCATGAAAATTAGTTCAGCAATTCTAGTACCTTTAATGATTTGGTTTATCTTAAATCTAGTTTCAATTTTTGATAAAGATTATAATGAGGTTGTTAATTTCTTTACTACTCAACCATCTAAAATTTTAGTTTCTTTAACACTAGTATTTGCTTATTTTTTCTCTGCTTTAAGCATTAGTGAAGTGTTTGAAGACTATATTCAAGACGAAAAAATCAAAAATGTCGCAAACAAAGCACTTAATATTTTTGCTATAATAGTCCCATTAATCACAATAATTGTAATATTTAATTTAAACTAATGAGCTCATATAAAATAATAGACCATGAATATGATGTTATCGTACTTGGTGCCGGTGGCTCAGGTCTAAGAGCTGCTGTTGGTTTAAGTGAAGCTGGTTTAAAGACAGCCTGTATTTCAAAAGTATTTCCAACAAGAAGTCATACCTCTGCTGCTCAAGGAGGAATTTCTGCATCTTTAGGGAATATGGGTGAAGATGATTGGCGTTGGCATATGTATGATACTGTTAAAGGTGCTGACTGGTTAGGTGACCAAGATAGTATCGAGTATCTTTGTAAAGAAGCTCCAGCAGCTGTTATAGAATTAGAAAAATATGGAGTTCCATTTAGTAGAACTGATGATGGTAAAATTTACCAAAGACCCTTTGGTGGAATGACAAAAAATTATGGTAATGGAATTGTTCAAAGAACATGTGCAGCTGCAGATAGAACTGGACATGCAATACTTCATACCCTTTATGGACAAGCTTTAAAACATAACACTGAATTTTTTATTGAATACTTCGCTCTAGATTTATTAATGAAGGATGGTGAATGCAAAGGTCTTATTGCTTGGAATTTAAATGATGGAACAATTCATAGATTTAGAGCTCACAGCACAATAATTGCAACAGGTGGTTATGGAAAAGCTTATTATTCTGCAACTTCAGCACACACTTGTACCGGAGATGGAAATGCAATGGTTTTAAGAGCAGGTTTACCATTACAAGATATGGAATTTGTACAATTTCATCCAACAGGAATTTATGGACATGGAACTTTAATTTCTGAAGGTGTTAGAGGTGAAGGTGGCTATTTAGTTAATTCAAAAGGTGAAAGATTTATGGAGCGTTATGCACCAAAAGCTAAAGACTTAGCATCTAGAGATGTAGTAAGTAGATCTATGTCAATTGAGATTAATGAAGGAAGAGGTGTGGGTAAAGAACAGGATCATGTTCATTTACACTTAAGTCATTTAGACAAAAGTATTATTGAAAGTAGACTTCCAGGAATAACTGAAGCAGCAAGATTATTTGCTAATGTTGATGTAACTAAAGAGCCAATACCAGTAGTTCCTACTGTTCATTATAATATGGGAGGTATCCCAACAAACTATAAAGCTGAAGTATTAACAGGAAATGATTCTGAAACAGTTCCAGGATTAATGGCAATTGGTGAGGCTGCCTGTGTTTCTGTTCATGGAGCGAATAGATTGGGATCTAATTCTTTAATTGATTTAGTCGTATTTGGAAGGGCAGCAGCCAAGAGAGCCGCTGAAATTGTAAAACCAGGAACTCCACATGAAGATATAGGAGAGACTGAAACAGAAAAATGCATAGAAAGATTTGATAAATTAAGAAACTCTAATGGTGAAAATAGTACTGCAGAGCTTAGACTTTCAATGCAAAAAACTATGCAATCAAAGTGTGCTGTTTTTAGAACAGAAAAAACTCTTAAAGAGGGTGTTGATAATATTAGAAAAGCATATGATGGAATGGAGTCAATTTCTGTAAAAGATAAGTCACTTGTTTTTAACACTGATTTAGTGGAAACATTAGAGTTTGATAACTTGATAAGACAGGCAATTACAACAGTAGATTCTGCTTATAATAGACAAGAGAGCAGAGGCGCACATGCAAGAGAAGACTTCCCAAAAAGAGATGATGAAAAATTTATGCAACACACTATTGCTTGGTGTAATGGAAAAGATACAAAAATTGGTTACAGGCCAGTTACTAAAACAACTTTAACAAATGAAGTTCAATACTTTCCACCCCAAGAAAGAGTTTACTAGTGGTTCAAATAAACTTACCTAAAAATTCAGAAGTTCAAAAAGGTAATTATTACCAAGATAAAACAGGATCAAAAAATATTAGAAAAGTAAATGTTTACAGATGGGATCCTTCAAATGGAGAAAACCCAAGAGTAGATACTTATGAAGTAGATATGGATAATTGTCCTTCAAAAGTATTAGATATTTTAAATAAGATAAAAAATGAAATTGACCCATCTTTAGCTTATCGTAGATCTTGTGCACATGGTGTTTGTGGATCTTGTGCAATGAATATGGATGGTAAAAATGGTTTGGCATGCACAAAACCTCATTCAGAAATTGAAGGTGATATAAATATTTATCCATTACCTCATTTAAAAGTTAAAAAAGATTTAATTGGTGATTTAAGTGGATTATACAAACAGTATGAATCAATTGAGCCATGGTTGAAAACAAATACAAAAGTCGAAACTACAGAAATTATACAATCTAAAAAGGATAGGGAAAAATTAGATGGTGCATATGAATGTATAATGTGTGCGTGCTGCTCTACTTCTTGTCCAAGTTATTGGTGGAACGGTGATAAGTATTTAGGCCCTGCTGTTTTGCTTCAAGCTTATAGATGGATAGTTGATAGTAGAGACGATGAAAGAAAAGAGAGATTAAAAAAAGTAGCTGATGAGCTTAAACTTTATAGATGCCATACTATTATGAATTGTACTAATGCTTGCCCAAAGGGATTAAATCCAGCAAAAGCTATAGCTGAATTGAAAAAAATGCTTGCAACAAGCTAATTACCCCTTTAAATAGCACCATTCATGAATTTATTAGAACATTTTGTTGGCGGAAAGCTAATTTCAGGCTCATCTGATAGAAAAAGTAAAATTTTTAACCCTGCAACAGGCGAACAAGAGTCAGAAGTAAGATTAGCCAGTAAAGCTGATCTTGATCAAGCTGTAGAAGTTGCTCAAAAAGCTTTTGAAACTTGGTCCTTAAAACCTGCCCTTCAAAGAGCAAGGGTAATGTTTAAATTTAAAGAATTAATAGAAAAGAATGCTGACGAACTTACAAAACTAATAGTCTCAGAGCATGGTAAGGTTTATGAAGATGCTAAAGGTTCTTTAACAAGAGGTTTAGAAGTTGTTGAGTTTGCCTGTGGAATCCCAAATTTGCTTAAAGGAGAATTTTCAGAGAATGTAGGAACAAATGTTGATAGCTGGTCGATGCGTCAGCCTCTTGGAGTTGTTGCTGGTATTACACCTTTTAATTTTCCAGCAATGGTACCTATGTGGATGTTCCCTCTAGCTATTGCATGTGGAAATACATTTATTTTAAAACCATCGGAAAAAGACCCATCTTGCCCACTAAGATTAGCAGAATTGTTAACGGAAGCTGGACTACCTGATGGCGTTTTTAATGTTGTTAATGGAGATAAAGAGTCTGTTGATGCAATTTTAACAAACAAAGATGTCAAAGCTGTAAGCTTTGTAGGATCAACACCAATTGCAAAATATATTTATGAAAATTCTGCAAAAAATGAAAAAAGAGTTCAAGCTTTAGGTGGTGCAAAAAATCATTTAGTTGTAATGCCTGACTGCGACCTTGATGGGGCAGTAAATGGATTAATGGGTGCTGCATATGGGTCAGCAGGAGAAAGATGTATGGCACAATCAGTAGCAGTAGCTGTAGGAGATATAGGTGATGAATTAGTTGCTCGTTTATCAAAAAAAGCTGAAGCATTAAAAGTAGGGCCGGGTATGGATAAAACATCTGAGATGGGTCCACTAGTTACAAAAGAACATTTAGAAAAAGTAAAAAGTTATGTTGATCTTGGAGTTGAAGAAGGTGCTAAATTAATTGTTGATGGAAGAAATATAAAACTTCAGGGATATGAAAATGGTTTCTTTATAGGTGGTTGTTTATTTGATCATGTTAAAAAGGATATGAGAATTTATAAAGAGGAAATATTTGGACCTGTTTTATCGGTCATAAGAGTTAAAACTTTTGAAGAAGCAACAAAACTAATTAATGATCATGAGTATGGTAATGGAGTAAGCATTTATACAAGAGATGGTGATGCTGGAAGAACGTTTGCTAGTAAAATTCAAGTTGGTATGGTTGGAATTAATGTTCCAATACCTGTACCAATGGCATTCCATAGTTTTGGTGGATGGAAAAGATCATTATTTGGAGATAGTGCAATGCACGGAGCTGAAGGAATTAAATTTTATACAAAGCTTAAAACAGTAACATCAAGATGGCCTTCTGGAATAAGATCTAATGCAGAATTTGTCATGCCAACAATGAAATAAGGAGAAAAATGAAAAAAATATCTTTAATAGGAGCAGGTCAAATTGGGGGCACTCTTGCTCACTTAATAGGAACTAAAGAAGTAGCTGATGAGGTGGTACTTTTTGATGTTGCAAGTGGCATAGCTAAAGGAAAAGCTTTAGATATAGCGCAATCTTCTTCTGTTGATGGTTTTAATGTAAAATTTTCAGGTACAGATAATTATGAAGATATAAAAGATTCAGATGTAATAATAATCACTGCGGGTGTACCAAGAAAACCAGGAATGAGCAGAGATGATTTATTAGGTATTAATTTAAAAATTATTAAACAAGTAGCAGAAGGTATTAAAAAAAATGCACCTAATGCATTTGTTATATGTATCACTAATCCGTTAGATGTTATGGTGATGGCCTTTCAAAAATTTTCAGGGTTACCAGCAAACAAAGTAGTTGGAATGGCAGGAATTTTAGACAGCTCAAGATTTAAATTATTTTTATCTCTAGAGTTAAATGTTCCTGTAAAAGAAATTGAAGCAATGGTTATGGGAGGTCATGGAGATACAATGGTTCCTTTACCAAGATTTACAAAAGTTTCAGGTAAACCATTATTAGACTTAGTCAAAGAAGGAAAAATATCCTCAGAAAGACTAGAAGAAATTAATCAAAGAACTAGAGATGGAGGTGCTGAGATTGTTAAATATCTAGAAAAAGGTTCTGCATTTTATGCACCAGCAGCTTCAGGAGTGCAAATGGCAGAAGCATATTTAAAAGATGAAAAAAAATTACTTCCATGTGCAGTTCATTTAAATGGAGAATATGGAGTTAGCAATGTTTATGCTGGTGTACCGGTAATAATTGGCAAAGACGGTGTTGAAAAAATAGAGCAAATAGATTTGGATGAAAAAGAAAAAAAAGAATTTATGCACTCAATAGATGCTGTGAAAGCATTATGGGAAGCTGCATCTAAAATAGATCCAGATCTTTCTAAATAATAATGAATATCCACGAGCATCAAGCCAAAAAAATTTTAAAAGAATATGGAGCAGTTGTACCAGAAGGTATATTTGCTTTCACAGTCGATGAGTTACTTGAAAAAGCAAAATCATTAAAAACAGAAAAGTTTGTATTAAAAGCACAAATCCATGCTGGTGGAAGAGGTAAAGCGGGAGGTGTAAAAATTTTAGATACTATTGAAGAATTAAGCGTTGCTGCAAAAGAATTATTGGGAAAAACACTTGTAACACACCAAACTGGCCCTGAAGGCAGAGAGGTAAAAAGATTATATGTGGAAGTATCTTCCAATATAGATAAAGAATTTTATTTATCCTGCTTAATTGACAGAGCAAGTTCAAAAATTGTATTTATTTCCAGCGATCAAGGTGGAATGGATATTGAAGAGGTTGCAGATAAAACACCTGAAAAAATTATAACAACAAAAGTAGATATTGTTAATGAAATCTCAGATGCTGATTGTGAGAAGATAATTAAAATTTATAGTTTAACTGATGATGCTAAAAAACAAGCAATAGCGCTAATTAAATCAGTATATAAGATGTTTCTAGGCACGGATGCTAATATGGTTGAAGTTAACCCGCTAATATTAACTAAAGAAAAAAATATAATCTGCTTAGACGCAAAGGTTAATTTTGATTCTAACGCATTATTTAGACATCCTGAAATCATAGAGTTAAGAGATTTAAATGAAGAAGATCCAGCAGAAATAGAAGCGAGCAAACATGATCTTGCTTATATAAAATTAGATGGAAGTATTGGTTGTATGGTTAATGGAGCAGGTTTAGCAATGGCAACAATGGATATAATTAAATTATATGGTGAAGAGCCAGCAAATTTTCTAGATGTTGGTGGTGGAGCTTCAAAAGAAAAAGTTTCTGCTGCGTTAAAAATAATTCTTTCAGATAAAAACGTTAAAGGCATATTAATAAACATTTTTGGTGGAATAATGAGATGTGATGTCCTTGCTCAAGGTGTTGTTGATGCTGCTAAAGAGATAAATATAAGTGTTCCATTAGTAGTTAGACTTGCAGGAACAAACTTTAAAGAAGGAAAAGAAATTTTAGATAATTCAGGATTAAAATTAATTTCAGCAGAAAATTTGGATGATGCTGCAAAAAAAATAGTTAAGGCTATAAAATAGAATGTCAGTTTTAATTAATAAAAATACAAAAGTTATATGCCAAGGTTTTACAGGTACACATGGAACTTTTCATTCAGAACAAGCATTAAAATATGGAACTAATCTTGTGGGTGGAGTTACTCCAAAAAAGGGAGGACAAAAACATCTTGACCGTCCAGTATTTAATACTGTAGCTGAAGCAAAACAAGAAGTTGGTGCTGATGCAACTATGATTTATGTGCCAGCAAAATTTGCAGCAGCAGCTATTATAGAAGCAATTGATGCATCCATTGAGCTTATAGTTTGTATTACCGAAGGTGTACCAATTCAAGATATGCTTCGTGTAAAACAAAAGCTAAATAATTCAAAAAGCAGATTGATAGGACCTAATTGTCCAGGAATAATTACTCCTGATGAATGTAAGATTGGAATTATGCCTGGAAACATTCACAAGAAAGGTTCTGTTGGAATTGTTTCAAGATCTGGAACTTTAACTTATGAGGCAGTTGCACAAACAACTGAAAACGGATTAGGACAATCTACTTGTATAGGTATTGGTGGAGATCCAATAAATGGAACAAACTTTATTGATTGTTTAGATTTATTTTTAAATGATGATGAGACAGAATCTATTCTTATGATAGGAGAAATTGGTGGGTCTGCAGAAGAAGAAGCAGCTGAATTTGTTAAAAACCACAAAATAAAAAAGCCTATGGTTGGATTTGTAGCTGGAATAACAGCGCCTCCCGGAAGAACTATGGGACATGCTGGAGCCATTATCTCAGGTGGTAAGGGTGGAGCAGAGGATAAGATTAAAAAAATGGAAGAATGTGGGATTACAATTGCAAAATCACCATCTGAATTAGGCAAAACATTATTTAATAAATTATCTAATTGAAAATTATTTATCTGATATTATATCAATAAAATAGATGTCATCATCAAAAAATCTCGAATTCGAAAAAACGTCATTTCTCAGTAAATCAAATAGTGCATTTATAGAACAAATGTATTTAAAATTTATTAATAAAGACAAAGATCTCCCTGAAAGTTGGCAGCATTACTTTGAGGGTATAGGTGAAGATTTAAGTATGATTGCCAAGGAAATTAATGGACCATCATGGGGTATAAAACAAAAAATTGATATTGATGAAATTGAAAAAAGGATCGAAGAAGATGAAAAAAAACTTTCTAATGGAAGCAATGATGCAAAAGTTAATTCAAAAGATTTAATCAAAAGCAATCTTAACTCAATTAGAGCTGTTGCATTAATTAGAGCCTATAGACAAAGGGGACATTTGTTAGCAAAGCTTGACCCACTTGGAATGATGAAAACGGAGTATTTAGAAGAATTACATCCTGAATATTATGGGTTCAAAAAAGAAAATTATAATGAGAAAATTTATTTAGATGGTGTAATAAATAAAGAGCATTCTACTGTAAAAGAAATATTAAGTTTTTTAAACAAAACTTATTGTGGGCCAATTGGTTATGAATATATGCATATATCAAACCCAACTGAAAGAAAATGGCTTAGAGATAGAATTGAGCAGGATGAGAACTCTCTTCAATTTACAAAGAATGGTAAAGAAGCTATTTTAAATAAACTTATTCAAGCTGAAGGATTTGAAAAATTTTTACATAAAAAATATGTTGGTACAAAAAGATTTGGACTAGATGGAGGAGAAAGCTTAATCCCTGCTTTAGAGCAAATTATTAAAATTGCCGGTCAATCAGAAGCTAAAGAAGTTAAAATTGGAATGTCTCACAGAGGTAGGCTCAATGTATTAGCAAACGTTTTACAAAAATCATACAAAAGAATATTTAATGAATTTGCGGGAGACGTTCAAACAACAGGAGAAGAAGGAGCAGGAGACGTAAAATACCATTTAGGAGCATCGTCGGATAGAAAATTTGATGGAAATTCTATACATGTTGGTCTTACAGATAACCCTTCGCACTTAGAAGCGGTTAATCCTGTTGTATTAGGACAGACTAGAGGAAAACAATTTTTTCATGAAGATAAAGAAAGAAATAAAGTTTTACCTATTTTAATACATGGTGATGCAGCATTTGCAGGCCAAGGTGTTGTGGCTGAATGTTTTGCAATGTCTGGCTTACCAGGCCATAATACAGGTGGAACAATTCATTTTATTGTTAATAATCAAATAGGTTTTACTACAAGCCCAAGATTTGCAAGATCATCACCATATCCATCAGATGTTGCAAAAATGGTAGATGCCCCAATACTTCATGTAAACGGTGATGACCCAGAAGCAGTTGTTTATGCGACTAGAATTGCAACGGAATTTAGATTAAAATTTAACAGAGACGTTGTTGTTGATATAATCTGTTACAGAAGGTTTGGCCATAATGAAGGAGATGAACCTTCATTTACTCAGCCACTAATGTATAAAAAAATTAGATCACACCCTACACCAGTAGAAGTGTATGGAAGCAAATTAGTAAATGAAAATACACTTTCAGAAGATGAGCTTAAAAATTTTAAATCTGACTTTAAAAATTTACTAGATGATCAATACAAAAATGCGAAAGATTATAAACCAAAAATTGAATGGTATGAGGGAAGTTGGTCAAGATATAAACCAGAAAAAGGAAAAGATAAAAGAGGCGTAAGTGGTTTTGACCAAAAAAAACTTTTAGAAATTTCAGAAAAGATTAACTCAACACCAGAGGAATTAAACTTACACAAAACTATAATTAAAATTTTAAATACTAGAAGAGCATCAGTATCAAATGGAAAAGGTATAGATTGGTCAACAGCTGAAGCTTTGGCATTTGGCTCATTATTAGAAGAAGGTTATCCAGTAAGATTAGTTGGACAAGATTCAGGAAGAGGAACGTTTAGTCAAAGACACTCAGTTCTAAGAAATCAAGAAGATAACTCCAGATATGTTCCACTAAATAATATTTCAAAAGCTCAAAAACGATATGAAATAGTAGATAGTTTTTTATCAGAATTAGCAGTTTTAGGTTTTGAATATGGTTATAGTTTAGTTCAGCCAAACACTCTAACAATGTGGGAAGCACAATTTGGTGATTTTGCAAATGGCGCACAAGTAGTAATAGATCAATTTATTGCATCAGGAGAAAGAAAATGGACAAGGGCATCTGGGTTAGTAATGCTTCTGCCTCATGGTTATGAAGGTCAAGGACCAGAACACTCTTCAGCAAGACTAGAAAGGTTTTTACAACTATGTGCTAATGATAATATGCAGATAGTAAATTGCACAACACCAGCAAACTACTTTCATGCTTTAAGACGACAAATGCATAGAGAATTTAGAAAGCCATTAATAATAATGACTCCAAAATCTTTATTAAGAAATAAGCATTGTGTTTCAAATATAGAAGACTTTGGTAAAGATACATTTTTCCACAGAATTTTATGGGATCATGCACTAGATGAAGAAAATGGATTTATAAAATTAAAAGAAAGCTCAAAAATTAAAAAAGTAATTCTATGTTCAGGAAAAGTTTATTTTGATCTGCTAGATGCCAGGGAGAAATTGAAAAAAGATGATGTAGTGTTGTACAGAGTTGAACAGCTTTATCCTTTTCCAGTAAAAAGTTTAGTTAGAGAAATCAAAAAGTATGCAAAAAATGCTAAATTTTATTGGTGCCAGGAAGAACCAAAAAATATGGGAGCATGGTTTTCCGTAAGGGACTATATACAATGGACATTAGAAACTATTAACGCTAATAATAAGGAAATTTCTTATATAGGAAGAAGTCCAGACGCATCTCCTGCAACAGGGTTTGCAAAAAGACATATTTCACAACAGCAAGAAATTATTAACAAGGTTTTTGAATAAAAATGAGTGAAAAAATTTTAGTACCGGTCTTGGGTGAGAGCATAACAGAAGCGACTGTTGCAAAATGGCTTAAGAAAGAGGGTGATACAGTTGCAGCAGATGAGGCAATTGTAGAGCTAGAAACTGACAAAGTTAATTTAGAAGTTCCATCTCCGATAGATGGAGTTTTATCTGCAATAAATTCAAAAGATGGTGAAACAGTAGAAGTAGGAGCTCTTCTTGGTACGATAAGTCAAAATGGAACTCAACCATCTGAAAAAAAAATAATTACAAAAATTGAACCTAAAAGAACTGAAAATAATGTAGTTAATTTAGAAATTAAAAAAGAAGTTCCTAAAATTTTTAAAGAACCTGAAGAGGAAGAACCTTTAATATTAACCAATGAGGTTAAAGAAGAGAAAGCTGATACTTCAAATAAAAATAATGAAGTACTTTCACCAGCTGTAAGAAAAATTGTTGTTGAAAATAAAATTGATTTAAAAAAAGTTAGTGGCTCTGGTAAAGAGGGTAGAATTCTTAAAGGTGACTTAATTAGTATGATGGGAGAAAACCCACAGCCGTCAGATAGAAAAATTAAATATGGTCAAGAAGAGAGAATTAAGATGTCCAGACTTAGACAGACAATTGCAAAAAGATTAAAACAAGCACAAGAAAATGCAGCATTATTAACTACCTTTAATGAAGTTGATATGACTGGAATAATGGAAATGAGAAAAGAGAACCAGGAAGATTTCCAAAGTAGATATGGTAT
>Ga0257121_1000977_pt1 | contig 22627 bp, 19 predicted proteins | sample SI106_100metaG_FD_190180 | JGI IMG/M metagenome (GOLD analysis project Ga0257121, IMG submission 190180) | Marine microbial communities from Saanich Inlet, British Columbia, Canada - SI106_100 | ecosystem: Environmental > Aquatic > Marine > Inlet | place: Canada: British Columbia | collected... | reverse complement strand
GAATTTGAAGTAAATTTTGTAATGGTATATGTTGTTACTCCACCATCTTTATCGTGTAATTGAATTACTGATAACTCAGTTTTTTCTGCATCAATAATAAGCACTACTTTACTGATTGTTCCACTTTCGTTGGGATACAAATTAATAGAATGCATTCTTTTTCCTTCTACCGATTCCGCTCCATTGTACTCGTATTTGTATCCACTTTCGTAAATGGTAAATATTTTGGAAGGATTCATTTCATCTTCTGGGTCATTATCCATTATCTGAACTTCTAGTACATCCTTCATTACATACCAAAGTGTTCTCCCATTATTGATAATTGATAGGTCGGATGAAATATCGAGTTTGTACATTTCTCCTTTAATCCATATTTTTCCTTCAGAATTTTCATCTATTCCTTGTGTTGTGTTGCTAAAGTTTAAAGAGAATTCTGCCGTAATATCGCTGTATACTTTTCCTTGATCGGATAGCTTATCGAGTATTTGTTTTGCTACTTCATCTTGAGAGAAAACAGTACTTGCTGATAATAAAAGTGATACAAAAAGGATTGATAATTTATTCATTATTGTTTAAGGTATTTAATAGTTCTTCTAGTTCAAAATCATTTTTAATCAGTACTTGCCGGGCCTTACTTCCCTCAAAAGGGCCAACCACTCCTGCAGCTTCCAATTCGTCAATAATTCTTCCTGCTCTGTTGTATCCAATTTTCATTCTTCTCTGTATTGATGAGGTAGATCCACTTTGCTGATTGACAACTAAACGGGCCGCATCATCAAATAGTGCATCTCTATCATCTAAATTTGCACTACTACCTGTTCCTTCTGTATCTCCTACATATTCTGGTAATAAATAAGCTTCTGGGTACGCTCTTTGGCTCCCAATAAAATCACAGATTTTCTCTACTTCTGGTGTGTCGATAAAAGCACATTGTACTCTTGTCAAATCTTTTCCAGTAGAAATTAGCATATCTCCCATACCAATTAGTTGTTCGGCCCCTTTACTGTCCATTATGGTTCTGGAATCTGTAGAAGAAGTAACACGGAAAGCTGCCCTTGCAGGGAAGTTTGCTTTTATCAATCCAGTAATTACATTTACGGATGGTCGCTGTGTAGCAACAATAAGGTGAATGCCAATAGCTCTGGCAAGTTGTGCAAGGCGTGCAATAGGAGTTTCAATCTCTTTTCCTGCAGTCATAATCAAATCGGCAAACTCATCAATTACCAATATAATGTAAGGTAAATATCGGTGGCCATCATTCGGATTTAGTTTTCTGGCAATAAACTTTTCATTGTACTCTTTTAAGTTACGGCACATTGCAAGTTTAAGTAAGTCATATCTTTGATCCATTTCAATGCAAAGAGAGTTTACTGTATCTACTACCTTTTTGGTGTCTGTAATAATAGCTTCATCTGTATCGGGTAGTTTTGCCAAAAAGTGTCTTTCAATCTTATTGAAAAGGGTAAGCTCTACTTTTTTAGGATCTACCAAAACAAATTTAATTTGAGAGGGATGTTTCTTATAAAGTAAAGAAGCAAGTATAACATTTAGTCCTACCGATTTTCCTTGTCCTGTAGCTCCAGCCATAAGTAGGTGAGGCATCTTGGCCAAATCAACTATAAATGTTTCGTTCGATATGGTTTTACCAAATGCAATCGGTAAGTCCATTTTACTATTCTGAAATTTCTCTGATTTAAACACAGTGCTCATAGAAACAGTTGTTGGATTTTGGTTTGGAACTTCAATCCCAATTGTTCCTCTTCCAGGAATTGGTGCAATTATTCTTATTCCTTCCGCTGCCAAACTAAGAGCTATGTCATCTTCTAAATTTTTAATTTTGGCAATTCTAATACCAGCTTCTGGTACTATTTCATACAAAGTAATAGTAGGTCCAATAGTTGCCGAAATAGATGCAATCCCAATTTTATAATTTGCAAGTGTATCTACAATTCTTTGTTTGTTTTCTTCTAGCTCGTCTTTGTTTATGTTTATCTCTCCACTACCATAATCATTTAGCAAATCTATGGTAGGGAATTTGTAAGAAGATAAATCTAAGGTAGGGTCGTAATCTCCTAATTCTTTTAGTTTCTTTTGTATTTCAGTTTCTTCTAATTCCTGTTCTTCAACAGTTTCTACAATGTTAATGTCCAAATTATCTTCTGTTTCTTTTTTTGTTGGAGGAGTAGTTTCAGTAATTTTATCTTGTTTTACTTCTTCCTCAACAATAGTATTACTTTCTTCTTGTTCTTCTGTAGTTTCTAAAGGTGTTGGTTCTGTAGCGGTGGTTGGAATAGGATTTATTGTAATGTTGTTATCTTCACTTTCTTGTTTTTTAGGTTTTAATTTGTTGACGAAATTTTTTATTTTTTCTGGAGTAATATTAAATTTCAGAGTGATGAAAATTAAAAATGTAAAAGTTAAAAGTAAAGTGGTTCCAGCTTCACCTAATAAATCTTCTAAATATTCATTTGTAAAGTGTCCAATTCCACCATAAAAACTGTCGTTATTACTGATAATATGAGCAAGGAAAATAGGAATCCAAACTAATCCCCAAATACTGTGTCGGATGTATTTTGAAAGCGAATAAATTATATATCCCAACAATTGCACTCCCGAAAGTAGAAAGAAAAATGCTATAAAATATGCCGAAATTCCAAACCAAATATAAATAAATTGATGCGATAGTAATGCTCCAATTTTACCTAGTGAATTTTCAGCTTTGTTGTCATTTTTAAAGGCTTCAATCCATCCGTTTTCTACAAGCGTTTGGTCTGTGTTTCCATTAAAAAAATGTGAAGTAAACGCAATAATACAATAGAGGGAAAATAGGACAAAAATAAACCCGAAAACCTTTTGATTGTTCTCATTCTTAAAGAATGAAATAAAATTTCCGAATGAATTTTTAAGTGTATTTTGTTTCTTAATTCTCTTAGCCATAATTTCATCAAAAGTACAAATACTATTTTTATAAATTCTTTTTTTTATCATAGATATATTAGCGGTAATTTGTTAATAAATATACCTCTTCTCATTCCGAAAAAAGACATTTAATAAAGTAGATAGAAACAATACTAATACTTAAGTTTGCAAATATTATGATAGAACTAAATGTACATAACGAAACATCACAATTAGAGATAGTGGTTTTAGGAATTCCAAATAATTTTGGAGGGGTTCCAAATGTAGAAAAATGTTATGACCCAAAATCCAAACAACATATTTTGGATGGAACTTTTCCTATTCAGAAAGATGTCACTTCTGAAATGAATGAATTTTTGGATCTATTGGAAAAATACAATGTTGAGGTTTTGAGACCAAATAACATCCCTAATCTGAATCAGGTTTTTGTAAGAGATATTTCTTTTACAATAGAAAATAAATTAATTATTCCTAATATTATTGAAGACAGAAAAGAGGAAGTTGAGGCTATTTCACATATCTTTAAAATGATACCAGAACAGAATATTATTAGAATGTCAGAAAATGCAAGGGCTGAAGGGGGAGATGTAATGCCTTGGAATGATTATATTTTTGTAGGATATTCTCAGGAAGAAGATTTCAACATTTATAAAGTTGCCAGAACAAATGTAGAGGGAGTTGATTTTTTGAAAGAGCAATTCCCAAATAAGATCGTAAGAGCTTTTGAATTGAATAAATCAGATATTGACCCTAAGGAAAATGCTTTACATTTAGATTGTTGTTTTCAGCCAATTGGAACGGATTGTGCTATAATCTACAAAGGAGGTTTTAAGAATGAAGAAGATGTAGATTTTTTAGTAAATTTGTTCTTGGAAGAAAACATTATTTTCATCTCGCAAGAGGAAATGTATCGTATGAATTCTAATGTTTTTTCCATTTCGGAAAAGGTAATAGTTTCAGAAAAAGGTTTTACAAGATTAAATAATCAGTTAAGAAAAAGAGAGTTTATTGTAGAAGAAATACAATATTCAGAAATATCAAAAATGGAAGGACTTTTAAGATGTTCTACCCTGCCACTAAAAAGAAAATGAAGCAAATAACAAATACTATATTAATGGTGGAGCCAGTTGCGTTCCGTTATAACGAGCAAACGGCAGTAAATAATTACTATCAGCAAATTTTAGATAATTTAACTCCAGAGCAAATTCAAGAAAAGGCTCTTTCCGAATTCACCAATTTTGTTAATATTTTAAGAGAAAAGGGAGTAGATGTTATTGTTATAAAAGATACTGTAAATCCTGATACTCCCGATTCTATTTTCCCAAATAACTGGGTTTCTTTTCACGAAAGTGGAAACATTGCTTTGTACCCAATGTGTGCAGAAAATAGGAGAGATGAAAGAAGAGAAGATATTTTTGATGTTTTGGTAGATGATTATAATTTTGATATAAATTATATGAAAGATTTTACCGAATTTGAAGACCATAATAAGTTTTTGGAAGGAACAGGAAGTATGGTTTTGGATAGAGAAAATAAGATTTGTTATGCTGCTATTTCTGTCCGTACGGACGAGCAAGCGGTTTTGCAATGGTGTGATGTTTTTGATTATACTCCGGTTTGTTTTACTGCAAATCAGGATGTAGATGGGGAGAGAATGGAAATTTATCACACAAATGTGATGATGTGTATTGCTGATAAGTACGCTATTGTTTGCTTAGATACTATTGATGACAGGGAAGAAAGAAAATGGATGAAAGGTTCTTTAGAAGGGAGTGGAAAAGAGATAATTGAAATAACAGAAGAACAAAAACACAGATTTGCAGGTAATATGTTGCAACTTATGGGAGATGAAAAATATTTGGTTATGTCCAAATCTGCTCATGATAGTTTAACCCAAGATCAAATAGATAGAATAGAAAAGTATAATCCGATTATATCTCGCTCTTTGGATACGATAGAGGCATGCGGTGGTGGTAGTGCCAGATGTATGATGTCGGAAATATTTTTACCAAAACAAAAATAATGATAGAACAAATTTTACATACTGAAATAGAAAAATGTTTGTCGGAATTATATTCTGCAGAACAACAAAGTATCCAATTTCAGAAAACCAGAAAAGAGTTTGATGGAGATATCACTTTGGTGGTTTTTCCTTTATTGAGAGCATCAAAAAAAGGACCAGAGCAAACGGCAGAACAAATTGGTAATTATCTAAAAGAAAAGGTGAGTCAAGTATCCGATTTTAATGTGGTAAAAGGATTCTTAAATTTAAGTATTTCTTCTGATTTTTGGTTAAATCAGTTTATTGAAGCATATAAGATACAAAATTTTGGTTTTGTAGAAGTAGATGAAAACTCTCCTACTTATTTAGTAGAATATTCTTCACCAAATACCAATAAACCAATTCACTTGGGACATTTGCGAAATAATTTTTTAGGATATTCTGTTGCTGAGATTATTAAGGCAAGTGGTAAGAACGTAAAGAAAGTGCAGGTTATTAATGATAGAGGAATACATATTTGCAAATCAATGGTAGCTTGGCAAGATTTTGGAAATGGAGAAACACCTGAATCTTCTGGGATAAAGGGAGATCATTTGGTTGGGAAGTATTACGTAAAATTTGATAAGCAATACAAAAAAGAAATAGCAGAATTAGTCACTTCTGGAATGGAAGAGAAACAGGCAGAAAAAGAATCCCCTATTTTTGTTAAAGCACAAGAAATGCTACTGAAGTGGGAAGATAAAGATGCGAAAGTAAGATCTCTTTGGAAGAAAATGAATGCTTGGGTATATTCTGGTTTTGATGTAACTTATAAGAGATTGGGAGTAGATTTTGATAAAAATTATTACGAAAGCGAAACTTATCTGCTTGGTAAAAAAGTAGTAGAAATAGGAATGGAAAAAGGGTTGTTCTACAAAAAGGAAGATGGATCAGTTTGGATTGATCTTTCGGAGGAGGGATTAGACGAGAAAATTATTTTGCGTTCGGATGGAACAGCAGTTTACATGACTCAAGACATTGGTACCGCTATACAACGACATGAAGATTTCGGATTTTCGAATATGGCTTATACCGTAGGGAACGAGCAAGATTATCACTTTAAAGTTTTGTTTTTAATACTTGATAAACTGGGGTACGATTGGGCGAAAAATTGTTATCATCTTTCGTATGGTATGGTAGATTTACCTACTGGAAAAATGAAATCTAGAGAGGGGACAGTGGTAGATGCGGATGATTTGATGCAGGAAATGGTAGATACTTCAAAATCGATTGCTAAGGACTTAGGAAAGTTAGAGGGTATGTCGGGAAAAGAGGCGGATGAGTTGTACGAAATAGTTGGTTTGGGAGCTCTTAAATACTTTATGCTAAAAGTAGATCCTAAAAAAAGAATGATGTTTAATCCAGAAGAGTCAATTGATTTTAATGGAAACACTGGTCCTTTTATACAATATACTTTTGCTAGAATTCAGTCGCTTATTACAAAGTATAACTCTGAGATATCAGATATTAAGTTGGTGGATATAAATAAGGAAGAACAAACTTTGATAAAACAAATTTTAGATTTTCCGAATATAATTCAGGAGGCAGCTACAAATTATAGTCCTGCCGTTATTTCAAATTATACTTATGAATTGGTAAAGGAATACAATTCTTTTTACCAGAATACTCCGGTATTAAATGCAGAAAATGAAGATGTGAAAATGTTCAGAGTTGCTCTTTCTGAAACGGTTTCTACAGTTGTGAAAAATGCAATGAAACTTTTAGGGGTGGAAGTTCCAAACCAGATGTAGTTAAGAATTTCTTCTCCTCTTTTTTTCCTCAATAATATTAGTAAGTTCTCTCCCCATTTGCCCTGCAATAGAAGTGTTTTCTTCCGCTCTCCTAATAAGGTAAGGAAGAACATCTTTTACTGGTCCGTAGGGTACATATTTAGCTACATTAAATCCTGAGTTTGCAATATTGTAACTAATATGATCACTCATTCCTAATAGTTGAGAAAAAAAGATTCTTTTATCTCCTTTTTGTATATTGTGTTGCTGCATTAAATCCATTAATAGAGAGGAACTTTCCTCATTGTGTGTTCCGGCACAAACAGATATTCTGTCAATATTTTCCATGCAAATTCTAAGCGCTTTGTTGTAATCTGTATCCGTATTTTCTTTTATAGTATGAACAGGACAAGGGTAGTTTTTCTGTTTTGCTCTTTCAATTTCTTGTTCATGATAGGCTCCTCTAACAAGTTTTAATCCCACAAAATATTTGTTATCTTTTATATCTGAAACTAACTCGTTTAAGTAAGTAATCCTATCGTTTCTATACATTTGTAGGGTGTTGTAAATACAAGCTTCTTCTTTATTGTATTTTCTCATCATTTCCATTGTTATATTGTCAATGGCATTTTGTATCCAACTTTCTTCTGCATCAATAAAAATAGGGACCTTGTTTTCTGCTGCTGTTCTACAAATAGTTTCTATTCTGGATAAAAATAATCCTTTTTCTACTTCTTCCTTTTTTGTTAAAACAGAATTGTAACTCATTTTTTCTAATAAGGAGAAGCTACATAAACCAGTAAACTTGAAAACAGAAAAGGGAATACTTTTCTCGTTTTTAGATTTTAAAATAGTTCGGATGGTTTCTTCCATTACATGGTTAAAATCTTCTTCCGATTTTTTTCCTTCTGCAGAATAATCTAAAATAGTTCCGATATGAGATTCCCAAAGTTTAGCCATTACTTTTTGGCTATTTTTTATTGTTGTTCCTCCACAAAAATGTTTGAAAACAGTAGCTTTAATAATAGGAGTGATGGGAAGTTTTAACCACAAACAAATCTTCACCATTGAAGTAAGTATTTTGGAGAGAAAAGGACTACTAATGGTTTTAAATAGGAGGTGAGCTCTATTAAGGTCCGCATTACTTTTGTCAGAAAAGGCTACCTCTAAATTGTTAAAATGTGTCATTTATTAATTCTGATTTTGTTTGTTGCAAATGTATAAATTATTCAGAAATTTTTCTGCAAATCATCAATCCATCTCTTACAGGAAGTAATACATTTTCTACTCTTTTATCCTCATTAATTAAGGTACTGTAATCGACTAATGCTTTGGTTTCTTCATCCATTTCATCTTCTACTACCTTTCCACTCCACAATACATTATCTGCAATTATATATCCTCCAACCTCTAGTTTATCGAAAACCAAGTTGTAATAATTACTGTAGTTTTCTTTATCGGCATCAATAAAAACCAATTGTATTTTCTCTTTTATTTCAGGAAGTATATCTATAGCTATTCCTATGTGTTGTTTTATCTTGTTTTTATAAGTTGACTTTTGGAAGTATTTATCTGCAAATGCAATATATTCTTCATTTATATCAATGGTGTGTAGTGTTCCGTTTTCTGATAATCCTTCCGCTAAGCAAAGTGCAGAGTAACCAGTATAAGTTCCTATCTCTACTATAGTTGTAGGCTGTATCATTTTAGATAACATACTCAATATCCTTCCTTGCATATGTCCGGATAGCATTCGTGGTGTCATTACTTTTGCCCAAGTTTCTCTGTTTAATTCAGATAAAATTTCACTTTCATTTTGTGTGAATTTAGCAGCGTAATTTTCTATTTTCTTTGGTAAAAATTCCATATTTTTTTGTGTAAAAAAAGCCACATTTCTGTGGCTTGATTATTTTAAATAAGTGATAGTTTTTTATTTTCCTTTACTACAGCAAGATTTTTTTTGTTCACTTTTCGAACAAGATTTCTTTTCAGTAGACTTAGAACATTTTGTACTCTTTTTTGAGCAAGAAGATTTTTCCTTCTTTTCCGAGCAACATGATTTCTTTTCTGAAGATTTAGAACAACTTTTTTTCTCAGATTTTGAACAAGAAGTTTTTTCTTTCTTGCTACAAGATTTCTTTTCAGAAGATTTTGAACAACTTCTCTTTTCTGATTTAGAACAAGATTTCTTCTTTTCTCCATTACAACAAGTCCCGTCTTTCTTGTTCTCACAAGTTTCACTACATACTTTTCCTGTTTCTGCACATATTTTTTCAGTTATCTTAGTGTCTGTTTGACTGTCTGTTGTTTGAGCGTTAACATTAGTAATTCCAATAAAAAGGAAGGCTACTAATACGATTGATAATTTTTTCATTTTTATTTATTTAAATTAGTTTACAAATATACAAAATATTTAATAAGTGGCAATTATACTTTGTCCTGCGGTTACCTTTTGGTTTAACTCTACATTAATTTTTGTGCCAATTGGCAAAAATAAATCTATTCTCGATCCGAATTTAATAAAGCCAAATTCATTAGCTGAAATAGCTGTTTCCCCTACTTTAGAATAAGTGATAATTCTCCTTGCAACTGCACCAGCAATCTGCCTGAAAAGAATTGAAATTTTATCGTTTTCTACCACTACGGTACTTCTTTCATTATCGGTAGAGGATTTTGGGTGCCAAGCAACCAAGAATTTCCCAGGATGGTATTTGGTATATTTTACTTCTCCAGAAATAGGGTATAACTGATTATGTACATTTAATGGTGACATAAAAATACTAATTTGTATTTTTTTGTCTTTGTAAAATTCTATTTCCTGTGTTTCTTCAATTACTACTACTTTCCCATCACAAGGTGAGTAAATCACACCATCTTTTCTGTCGAATTTTCTTTTTGGAATTCGAAAAAAGTATAATGTAAGTATAAACAGGATTATTTGAACTGATAAGATTGTGTTGAATATCCAACCACCCTTCATTAATATAGTAAAAAAAATAAATAAAGTTTGATTTCTTAGGATTTTCACCCCTTCTTTGTGTAGTGTCATTTATAATAAATTAGTTAATAAGTATAATACAGGAATAGTAATCATAAAGGCGTCCATTCTGTCGAGCATTCCTCCATGTCCGGGTATAAAATTTCCAGAATCTTTTACTCCTGCTTGTCTTTTAAAATGAGATTCTATAAAATCTCCTAAAGTAGCGGTAAAAGGTATGAAAAAGGCTGTTGAATAAAAGTTAAGGTAACTACCGTTTTGTGGTAAAAAACCTATTTTAATTAATACAGATGTTGCAATTAGTGTAAATAAGAGTCCACCTGCAAATCCTTCCCACGATTTTTTAGGAGAGATAGAAGGCATTATTTTATGTTTTCCAAACTTCACTCCAAAAAGGTAAGCGAAAGTATCAAAAGTCCAAGTAAGGATAAATATAAATAAAATTATTTTTTGGGTGTATAAATGAACCAATAAAAGAGGAGCTAAAACATAAATAAATGCAAGTATTTTAGTTTTTCCTTTTCGTAGTTTCCACATTTCGTAAAGGCATACCACAAGAATTACTGAGAATAAAATATGAAAGCTGAGTTCAGAATAAGAAGTTCCCATCCACATAATAGAAACATATACCGCACCAGAAAGAGCTCTTTTAAGAGTTTCGTTCATGGTATAAATTTATTATTTCCTTACTTTCTTCCACATCAGTATCTTTTACATACAATTCAATATTCCCAAAAATAGTATAAGAAGAATCTTTTTTATTGATCGATACTGCAGGAATTTCTTTTTCTTCCAGAAGAGTTACCAATAAATCTACTAAATTAGGATTAGTAGAAAAAAATATTTTAGTCCAGTTTTTCTCCACTCTTTGTTTCTGTATTGTCGTTCTTTCCTTGTTTTTTTGTTTCTTTTTTCTTCTTTTTCTTTTTTGTTTCCAAATCTATTTCGTTTAGTTTTTCCTCTTCATAACTTTTCCATTGTCTTTCTCCAAATATACTTTCTAGGTCTGATTTGAAAATAACTTCATTTTTTAAAAGAGAAGTCGCTAATTCTTCAGCTTTTTCTTTATTTTCTGAAAGAACTTTTTTTGCTCTTTGGTACTGATTTTCAATTAGCTTTGTGACTTCTTCATCTATTTTTTTTGCTCTTTCTTCTGAGTAAGGTTTTGTAAACCCATTATTTTGCCCGGAAGAATCGTAATAACTTATATTCCCAATTTTATTGCTCATTCCGTAAATAGAAATCATGGCATAAGCTTGTTTGGTTACTTTTTCCAAATCAGAGAGTGCTCCAGTTGAAATCTTTCCAAAGAAAATTTCTTCAGCTGCTCTACCTCCTAATGCTGCACACATTTCATCTTCTAATTGCTGAGTGGTAGTAAGTTGTCTTTCTTCTGGTAAATACCATGCAGCTCCTAACGATTTTCCTCTTGGTACAATAGTTACTTTTACAAGTGGAGATGCATATTGCAACATCCAGCTTACGGTTGCATGTCCTGCTTCATGAAAAGCAATTGTTTTCTTTTCAATAGGGGAGATGATTTTAGATTTTTTCTCCATACCCCCAATAATTCTATCCATAGCATCTAGAAAATCTTGTTTTCCGATACTCTTTTTTGATTTTCTGGCTGCAATAAGTGCAGATTCATTACATACATTTGCAATATCGGCTCCTGAAAAACCTGGAGTCTGACGAGCAAGAAAATTTCTATCAATATTTTTACTTAAAGTAAGAGGTTCTAAATGAACTTCAAAAATCTCCTTTCTCTCTAATAAATCAGGTAAATCAACATAAATTTGTCTGTCAAATCTCCCAGGTCTAATAAGTGCTTTGTCCAAAACATCTGCCCTGTTTGTAGCTGCCATTACAATTACTCCTGTATTGGTTCCAAAACCATCCATTTCTGTTAGAAGTTGATTCAGGGTGTTTTCTCTTTCATCATTACCACCTGACATTGTGTTGTTTCCCCTAGATCTACCAATTGCATCAATTTCATCAATAAAGATAATAGAAGGAGCTTTTTCTTTTGCTTGTTTAAATAAATCCCGAACTCTAGAAGCTCCAACTCCAACAAACATTTCTACAAAGTCAGAACCAGATAAAGAGAAGAAAGGAACTTGAGCTTCTCCTGCAACGGCTTTTGCCAATAATGTTTTTCCTGTTCCCGGAGGGCCTATTAGCATTGCTCCTCTAGGTATTTTTCCGCCTAATTTAGTGTATTTTTCAGGAGATTTTAGGAAGTCCACAATTTCAGTTACTTCTTCTTTTGCTCCTTCAAGTCCAGCTACATCATCAAAGGTAACAGATATATCTTCTTTATTTATCAGAGTAGCTTTTGATTTTCCGATATTAAAAATCTGTCCACCACCACCTCCAGCTCCTCCACTCATTTTCCTCATGATAAAGTACCAAATACCAATAAAGAAAACCAATGGTAATATCCATCCAAGAATTTCTCCAAATAAATTATTTTCCTCTTTACTGTCAATAATTATTTCATGATTATCAGTGTTTCTTAATCTGATTTGTTCTTTTACATCTTTTATGTCGGAATATCTGAAACTTAAAAGTTTAGAGTTGTTTGAACTGTTGAGTAGTTCAACCTCTGCATATCCAGAATTTGTTACAAATGTTACCGATTTCACTTCATTGTTTTCCACTTTGTTGAGGAATTCAGTTTCAGAAATACTTTCTGTTGGTTGCATGGATGTAAACTGTAGTCCTAAAAATATTAAAGCAATAATTCCGTAAATCCAATAAATTTTAAATCCTCTCCCTAAAGGAGAGTTATTTTGTGGACTTTTTTTAGTTGGTATTTTTTTCTTTTGCATTTATTTTATAAATTTTCTAATGTTCTTATTTCTGCATCTCCCCATAAATCTTCCAAATTGTAAAACTCTCTGATTTGATTCTGAAAAACATGAACTACAATATCGGAGTAATCCATTAGTACCCATTCTGAAGTGTCTTTACCTTCTGTACTCCAAGGTTTTTCTTTTATTTCTTTAGATACAAACTTTCTTATATTTTCCGAAATAGAGGAGACATGGGTACTGGATGTACCGCTACAAATTACAAAATATTTACAAACTGCAGTTTCAATTTTAGTTAAATCTAAGGTACTAATATCCTTTCCTTTTACTTCCTGAATTCCATTAATTATCGTTTCTAAAAGAATATCTGATGCATCTAATTTTCGTTTGGTCATATATTTTTTTTAATTTGCGATTGCAAAAATAAGAATTTGTTCGGTTATTTGCTGCTAAATTATGAAAGTTGAGTTTAGAAAAAATATTATTCATTTTAAAGAGATAGAGTCCACTAATTCTGTAGCTTTGGCATGCATTAAAGATAAATCTGTACAGGAGCATGTTGTTATTATAACAGATTTTCAGAAAAATGGAGCAGGACAAAGAGAAAAAAGTTGGGAATCAGAAAGAGGAATGAACTTGCTAATGTCTGTTATTTTAACTCCTAATATTGTTTTGAAAGAGCAGTTTCAATTAGTAATTTTTACTTCCTTGGCAATTTGTGATTTATTAAATGAAATTCAGTTAAAAGATGTGAAAATAAAATGGCCAAATGATATTTTAATAAGAGATAAGAAAGTTGCTGGAATATTAATTCAGAATAAGGTAAAATCAGATAAAATTTCTCATTCTGTAATTGGAGTTGGATTGAATGTAAATCAGATGGTTTTTAAAGAATATTCACCAAAAGCAACTTCAATATTTTCTGAGCTTTCAAAAGAAATAAATTTAAATAAAATAAGAGATAAATTACTTTATTTTATGGAGAAAAGGTATGATGAAATTAAGAACGGTAAAAATTTGATGAAAGAATACCAAAAGAATTTATACTTAAAAGGTCAGAAATCCTACTTTCTAATAGATGGTAAGAAAGTTGTTGGAATAATAAAATCAGTAACTTCTTCTGGAAAATTAATCGTAGAAATTGATGAAAGGGGAGAAAAAGAATTTTTTTTAAATGAAATAAAATTTTTATTTTAAAGTGCTCTCATTTTATCGGAAAGTACCGACAAAAAATTAGTGATTGTCTTTTCAACCATCATTTTCATCATCATATTTAGTTCGGCATTTACTTCTAATCTGGCTTGGCACTTTTCTCCACAATCTGTAATAATACAATCTAACGAAAAAGAAACAGGACTTCCAGATGCGGATAAACAAATTTTAGAAAAAGGAGTTTTTTCAGATAATTCTAGATTAAGTTCTGGCATTCCTTTCATTTTGAAACTACATGTAGTTTCATCCGATTGAATATTTTCAATTGAAGAAGGCATAATTTCCTTCAAATTATTTAAATCACTTAGTTTATTAAAAAGCTGTTTTGCAGATAAATTTTCTACAACTATTTCTGGTCCTGTAAATGTTGCCATAATTTTATTTTTTCCAAGTTGAAGGATCTTCTCTCCATTCTTTTAGTAATGGAAGTTCAGACTCAGTTATATAATTTGTGATGAGTGCTTGAGCTAACATATTGTCGTAATCTGAAAGACAAACAAATTCGCAATCTGCATTTCGGAAGTTTTCAGTTGCTGCATCAAAACCATATGTAAAGATGGAAACCAATCCTTTTACATTCATTCCTGCTTCTTTTAAGGCTGCAACTGCTTCCAAACTACTTTTTCCACTGCTTATCAAATCTTCTACCAAAACAACTGTTTGTCCCTCTTCAAAATATCCTTCAATTAAGTTCTGCTTTCCGTGCTCTTTCGCTTTTGCACGAACATAAATAAAAGGAAGACCTAATTCTTCAGCAACTAATGCTCCGTGAGGAATACCAGCTGTTGCTACTCCAGCAATTACATTTGCCCCTTTATAATGGTTATTAATGGCAGATGACAAACTTGTTCTGATAAAGTTTCTTATTTCTGGATAAGAAAGAGTTTTTCGATTATCACAGTAAATTGGAGAGTTCCATCCGGCTGCCCATTTAAAAGGATTGTTTGGTTGTAAAATAATTGCGTTTATTTGCAATAATGATTTGGCAAGTTGTTTTGCAATTTCAATATCGTATATCATGACGCAAAAATATAAAGTTTATATCAATAATAAAGCAAAAATTGTAACAGAAAATTGGAAAGATTTTTCTGATAATTATAAGGTGATTGAAGCCGCTGGAGGATTGGTTTTTAATCAGAAAAATGAGATATTAATGATTTTCAGAAATGGGAAATGGGATTTGCCTAAAGGAAAATTAGAAGTCGGAGAGTCCATTGAAAGTTGTGCAAAAAGAGAAGTAGAAGAAGAATGTGGAGTGTCCGACTTAAAGATTATTAAAAAGTTGAAAGACACATATCATACTTACGAAATAAATGGAGAAAAAATTCTAAAAAAAATTTTTTGGTACAAAATGAACTCTAATTCTGATGGAGAATTGATTCCTCAAACAATTGAAGGAATTACCAAAGTATGTTGGGTGAAAGGGGATGAAATCTCAGAGAAAATGAAAAATTCTTTTGAGAATATAAAAGATGTTTTAGATTATGAATAATTTAAAATTTATCATAAGATACATTTTGTTTTGGATCTTTTTCTTTTTGATAGGAAGAGTTGTATTTGTCTTGTTTTTCTCAAGAGAAGTTTTTGAATCTTCATTTTTTGAGATACTTAAAATCATTCCAAAAAGTTTTTCCTTAGACATTTCCTTTATTAGTTATCTGCTTGTAATTATTGTTTTGTTTATGTGGGTTTTTTCTTTTTTTAAGAAAGGAAAAAAACTTCTGTCGAAACTTATTTTTGGAATAACCTCAATGTTTCTTATTTTTTCGGCTTTGGTAAATGGAGGTGAAGTTTCATTGTATTCTGAATGGCAAACAAAATTAAATTATACTGCTCTTTCTCATTTTTCAAACCCAAAAGAAGTTTTTTCTACAGCAAGTTTTTCTCACATTTTTACAATGGTATTATTTATATTTGTCTCTGTTGTTTTTATCAGAATATACAAAAGGAAAGTTCATCTTTTTTTTCCTTTAGATTCATCAAAAATAAGTTGGAAATCGTCATTTTTAAAAATCATTTTTCTGCCATTTATTTTGGGAGTTTTATTGTTTGGAATTAGAGGAGGATTCCAACCAATTCCTATGAATTTGAGTAATGCATATTTTTCTAATAATTTGATTTTAAATGATATTGCTGTAAATCCAAATTGGAATATTCTTCAAAGTATTTTTAAAAGTAAAACAAACTTTAATGGTAATCCCTACAAAAAATATTCTGATAAAGAATGTGAAAAATTTATTTCCGAATTTTATAAAGTAGAAAAGGACACAACAATTTCTGTTTTGAATGTAAAACATCCAAATATTGTTTTTATTTTATTGGAAAGTTGGTCGGCTGATAATGTGGAAAGCTTGGGAGGATTAAAAGGGATTACTCCCAATTTTAAAGGATTAGAGAATGGTGGATTGTTGTTTACTGATTTCTATTCTAACGGTTGGACTTCCGATCAAGGTATGTCGTCCATATTTTCTTCTTTTCCTGTTTTTCCGTATGTTGCAATTATCAATCAAGCTGATAAATCAAGAAGGTTACCTGCATTAAGTAAATCTTTAAAGAATTACAATTCTTCATATTTTTTTGGAGGTCAACTCACTTACGGAAATATAAAAGCATATCTACTTTCACAAGGATTTGACTTGGTTAAAGATGAGGACAATTACTCTCATTTGCCTTCTGGTAGATTGGGAGTTCATGATGAGTTTATGTTTACTCAATTTAAAGAGGAACTCTCTGTATTGAAAGAGCCATTTATGAGTACTTTGTTTACCATTAGCTCTCATTCTCCTTACGACTTTCCTGCAGAACACAAATTATTTTTCAATTCTAAAGAAGATAAATATGTGAATTCGGTTGCTTATACTGATAAATGTTTGGGTGATTTCATGGAGAGTGTTAAAACAGAAGATTGGTATGAAAATACATTATTTGTAATTGTTGCTGATCATAGTCATAATTCTCCAAAAGGGTGGAAGGTAGCGGAAAAAGAAAGATTTAAAATTCCAATGTTGTGGTTTGGAAAAGTATTGGAAGAAGAATATAAAGGTAAAACTCATGATAAAATGGGTTCTCATATTGATATAACTCCCACAATACTTTCTCAATTAGAAATTAATAATGATGACTATAGTTTTGGTAGAAATTTATTTAATCCCACTTTAGAAGTTGTGGTGCCTTTTGCTTTTTGCAGAGGATTCGGATTGATAACTGAAGATGGTTATTATGCATTTTCTGAGAGTTATAATAAGGTTTTTGAAATTCATGCAGAAAATCCTGAAAAGGAAAAAGAAATTAAAAGAAAAGCGGAGTTGTTTTTTCAGTCCGCTTTTAAAAAGTATATGGATTTATAATTTTTTTATAAAGAAATTACTTGATTGTTTTTATTCTTGTAAAATTCCTCCAGTAATTTTCATTAATTCTAAGTAGCTTTCGTTTAAATTATAAGCCGCTTGCAGATATGAAATTCCTGAATTTAGATAGGCAATTTCAATATCTCTTAATGTAAAAGAATTAATCACTCCTCTGTTGTTTTTATCATTTGCTAGCAGATAGTTTGTTTCAGCAATGCTAAATGCTTTTTTATTCAGATTATAGATTGTAATATTGCTGTTATATTTCTGATAATTTATTGAAAGCTGTTGTAGTACCTCTCTTCTTATTTTCTCTAATTCTAGTTCGTTTATTTTCTCTCTTATCTTATTTATTTGTCTTGTAGTTTTATACTTGCCTCCATCATAAAGTCGTAGACTTACCGTCAAATTTGCATAGTAATTTAATGTTTTTCCTGTATTATCCCCTTCATAACCAGAATCACCAATATCATAAGTATTTGTATTATAATTTGCTCCTGAATTAAAAGAAACCATTGGACGATACACACTTTTTGATAGGATAATATTTTGTTTACTAATCTCCATATTTATGTGCTGATTTCGTAAATTAGTATTATCTGAAAGAGTTTTATTTTTTAGGTTTTCAAAATTATATAACTGAGTTCTATTATTTATTTGATCTGTAATATTCCATTTTTTATCTAGTTCTACACCCAAAATTAGATTCAGGTTTTTCACTGAATTATCATAATTTAATTTTTGTAAAATCAGATTTGACCTATCAGTAAGTAAAGCATTTTCTGTTTGTAGAAGTTCAAATTTACTACTAGTACCAATTTCGTATTTTGTTTTCTGATAAATCAATCTTTCTCTGGATAAATTTACTACTTTTTGTAAGAGTTCTAATCTTTCTTTCTGAATAATACAATTGTAGTAAGATAGAAGAATTCCTTGTGTAGTGTTTTCAATAGTTAAAGTTAAATTTCCATTACTTAGTTGTTCTATCTGATTTAGTTTTTCCTTATTTGCTTTTATTCCATACCCATTAAATAAAGTCCAACTCATATTTGCAGTAGCACTCATACTTTCAGCTTTTAATATCTCCTGAATAAATGATGTAGGATTATTTGATTGATCTGAAACAGATTTTTCATTCTTTGCTGAGATATCGATAGTTGGTAAAGCTCCAGCATTTGCTAAATTATTTTTTATTTTACTTATGTCCAGATTTCTCTCTGATAATTGAATATCAAAGTTTTGTTTTAATCCTATTTTTATCGCATTTTCTAGTGATAAATTTTCTTGTGAAAATAAAATAAAAGGACTAATTAAAAATAATATGATTATGATTTTTTTCATTATTCTAATATTTCGTTTGTTCTGTTCTTTAGTTTCGTAAAAGGCTCTACTTCCATCTTTGTTGGAGGATTTTCACCTCCGTTCCATAGCCACCATCTTGCTCTCCTTATATCATTAAAATACATAATTAGTGATGGAAAATATAGAAGGAGTATTATTGTTCCGAAAAGAACACCAAAAGCTACTGATATTGCCATTGGTATTAAAAATTGTGCTTGAAAACTCTTTTCAAAGATTAGTGGAGCTAAACCTACAAAGGTTGTAATTGTAGTTAATATAATTGCCCTGAATCTACTTTTTCCTGCTCCAATTACTGCTTGTTCCATATCCATTCCTTCATCTAGATTCCTGTTGTATTTATCAAGCATGACTACCGCATCATTTACCAAAATACCAATAAGAGCTACAACTCCCCAAACACTCATGATTGAAAATGGTTTTCCTATAATTCCGTGTCCTAAAATAGCGCTAAATACACCAATAGGAACTACCATTAAAATTAATCTTGCTTGGTAGAATGATTTGAAATTTAAGGAAATTGTTATCATAATAAGAATAATGCTAATTAAGAATGCAATTCCTAATCTTTTTCCGCTATCTGCCGCCTCTTCTGCTTGCCCCATTATTTTATAAGATACATTTGGAAACTCTGTTTTTAAATTACTTAGGTATTCTTTTTCAATTTGATTGTTTACTTCTGAAGAGAACTCTGCATTATAAAGTGACGCATCAACACGAATCTCTTTTGTTCCGTTTATATGATTTATTTTCACCCTACCTCTTTTGTACTCGTAATTTGCAACTTCTTCAAGTGGGATTAAAGACCCTGATAAGGTTTTTATTTTTACTTTATTTAGATCTTCTATACTGTTTCGATTCTCTTTAGGATATCTGATCCATATTTTCACCTCATCTCTTCCAATTATTAATCTTTGAACTTCTTCTCCAAAAAATCCTTGCCTTATTTGTTTTAGTATTATCGCTTCATTAAGTCCTAGTGCATACGCTTTCTCTTTCAGTGTAAGATGAATTTCTCTGTTACCTACGCCTCCATTATCCAATACTTCCTTCACCATATTGATGCTAGAAATTTTTTGTTTTAACCAATTTACAGCCTCTTTCAGTTCTACGTCATTTTCTGATTGTAATGATATTGAAACTTCTTTACCAAATTGTTGGAATCCACCAACAGATATCTGTTCCATCAATGCAATAGAGTCAGGATGTATTCTTCTTTGTATCTCGTTTGAAATATCAATAGTAGAGATTAGATCATTTTCTTTAACAGCTACCCTTATAGACCCTACATGTGAACCTGAAACACCTAAATTCTCTGTAAAACCTACATTTAATGAAATGTCAGTAAATAGAGAATCGTCAAATTCTTCTATTAATTCTTCATGATAATCGTTTATTATAGAATCACAATACCAAAGGAAGTTTTCAGTACGAAATTCTCTTTCCCCAGGTTTGTATGAAAACTCAATCTTTACTTCATCAAAAGGTATAGAGGGGAAAAAGGTCCATCTAATAGCTCCACTAATAAACATGACTAATACTAAGATGATAAATAGAAAAGGAGTCCAAACATGCCATCTGTAATTCTTAACAAATCTTGCATTTATTTCACTATACTTATTCCTTAATTTTTCTACTAAATTCTCTACTTTTCGTTTTATTTTACTGAAAGATGAAGTAGATTCTTTTTTAAAAACTTTCTTGGAAGATAAATGTGCAGGTAGTATTAAGAAGGCCTCTACTAAAGAGAATAATAACGCAGCAATTACACTAAATGCCATTTCTTGCATCATTTCCATTTGACCTCCTACAAAAAGGAGTGTAGAAAAAGCAAAAACAGTTGTAAGTACAGAGGTTAGAACAGGAGTTACTACTTCCATTGTTCCGTCTAGAGCTGCTTTCATAGGACTTTTCCCTTTCTCAAAATGACTATAAATATTTTCTGCAATTACAATTCCATCATCAACTAGAATTCCAACTACTAGAATCATTCCAAATAATGAAATCATATTTATAGTCATGCCGTACATTATTCCGATAGAAATCATACCAATAAATGAGAATGGAATACCAAATGCTACCCATAATGAAAGTCTGAACGAAAGAAAGAATCCTAAGATTATTAGTACTAACAGAAGTCCTATCATTAGATTTTTACTTAAGGTTTCTATTCTTTGATCAAGCATGTCTGCAAATTGAAAGAGCGTAATAATCTCATATCCTTGATTTTCTTCATTAAATTTCTTAATATAATCCTCCATAGAGGAAGCTATCTTCTTAATATCCTCTTCTGGTGTTTTTTTAATTAAGAAGCTGATAGACCTTTCACCGTTTACATAAGATGTTATAGGGATTTCTGAGAATTCAAGATCTACTTTAGCTATATCTTTTAATCTTACTATATCTCCATTTCTTTCAGATAAAATAACAATTTTTTGTATTTCTTCAGAAGTAGTATTCCTATTATTTGATCGTATTATTATTTCTTCCTTCTGAGTTTTTATACTTCCACCAGAGATATCTATATTACTTCTTTTAATTGCTGCAGATACAACGTCAAAAGTTAGATTATATCTTAATAACTGTTCTTCCTTAATTTCTACTGAGATAATTATTGGAGCATATCCAAGTACTTGTATTTGACTTATTTGATCATCATTGAGTAAATCTTGTTCTATTTTATCTGATTTTCCTTTAAGTAACCACAGATCATCTGGACCCTTAAGAGCGTAATATCCTACCATATTTCCCATTCCACCCATTCCTCTTGATTTTTGCTTTTGAATAGTTGGTTTCTCTGCTCCTTCAGGGAAAGAGTAGATTGCGTCAACAGAGCTTTTTACATCTTGTAAGACTTCATCAATATTAAATCCTTCATAAACCTCTACAGTTACTTTTGACATGTTTTCAGATGAAACAGACATAATCTCTTCAACTCCTTCAATTCCATTTAAGGATTCTTCAATTCGGGTGGTAATTCCTTCCTCAATTTCTTCTGGAGACGCTCCAGGATAAGATACATTTATATATATTTTATTTGGAGATAGTTCTGGAAAAAATGATTTTGGCATCATTACTAAACTCAAGATACCTGCAATTGCAGTTATAATTATTACTGCATTAGCGTAGATTGGGTACTTTATAAAATAAGCAATTAACTTTTTCATCTTATTTTATAATAGGTTTTACAATAGTTCCAGCTTTGGTGTTAATAAGAGATTCGCTAACAACCATTGTATTATTGATAATATTATCAACTATTACATTGTTTCCTTGATTGGAGATAATGTTTACATTTATTCTCTCTAATTTATTTTCTGTATTTACAATAAATACTTGTTTGTCCAAGACGCAGCTTCTTGGTATTTTGCATACATTATTTATTATAATTGAAGAGATTTTCGCATCTAAATACATTCCATCATAAAGGAAGTCTGCATCATCATTAATGGATACAAAAACAGAAATATTTTGAGTGTTTTTATTTACAAAGTTTCCTTTTCTGATAATAGATCCGTCAAATGTATGAGAACCATCCATTAATGTAACTTTACTTCCTAATTTTATAAAATCAATTTCGGAAGTATTTACTGTAAGTTCCACCTCCATATTTCCGTTTCTTATTACGTCAATTACAGGACTTCCCATATTTACATTTGATCCTATATCTGTATAAGATCTTGAAATGACACCATCAAAAGTGGAACGAATTGTATATTTTTTTAATTTCTCCTCATCTGATTTTATAGATAAGTATTCTGACATAATTCCTCTTGAGATGATAAAGTTTTTTTCTTTTGATGTAGAGGTTTCAGGGAGATCTCCAATAGGGGAGTTAAAAGAGATAGAATTAAAAAACTCGTCCCATTTTGTGTATTCTTCAGGGAAATCTAGTTTTATATCTGCCAAATTGGAAGAAAGTAAATTCATAAAATTACTTTTTTTGGCATCTGCTAAAAGTTTTATGTCTGTGTTTTTTACTCTGAATAATACATCTCCCTTACGGAATTTTGTTCCTTTTTTAATTGAGAAGTTCCCTTCTAACTTTCCGCTAACCTCTGAAGAGATATTGATATTATTTAAGGAAACAACTCTACCAGAACTACTTATTTCAGATTGTAAATCAGAATTATTTACTTTGATAACTGACACTGATTTTATCATTTCCTCATAAACCAAAGAGTCTGTAGTTCTTGATGATCTTATTT
>Ga0257121_1000974_pt1 | contig 22725 bp, 19 predicted proteins | sample SI106_100metaG_FD_190180 | JGI IMG/M metagenome (GOLD analysis project Ga0257121, IMG submission 190180) | Marine microbial communities from Saanich Inlet, British Columbia, Canada - SI106_100 | ecosystem: Environmental > Aquatic > Marine > Inlet | place: Canada: British Columbia | collected... | reverse complement strand
GGGAATAACATCGAAGTAACAAGGAACCCCTCGTTGATTTCGTGTTTGCGGACCACTGAGAAGACAGCCTCGATTGCGCCACCAGCGACAATCGTGACGATATAGATAGGCAAGAACTTAAGCAAGCCCATCCATAATGCTGAGCAAATCAGCGTTGAGTCGATTGCGCTTGCAGCAGTAACGCCATAAGAACTATCGGCCAACATCGTTTGATAACCATGATTGAACATCGCCCACAAGATTGCTGGCATCAGCGCGATAACCACCATAGTCATCATGCGCTTTAGATCAATTACATCGCGAACGTGCGGACCACTTTGGGTACGGTGCGCTGATGAGAACATGAAACTATCACCAGCCTCGTAGAGCGGGTAGTACTTTTCGAACTTGCCACCCTTTTCGAACAAAGGTGCAACTGCGTCTAGTTTTTTACGTAGAAATTTCATTTAGCACTCTTTTTCGATTCGAGTAAGCATGGCGCGCAAAATATCAGTGATGTCGATTTTCGATGCGCAAACGTATTGGCACAAAGCGATGTCTTCTTCAACGATTTCTAACACACCGAGCTTTTCGGCGGTTGTCATGTCGTTGGAAGCGAGTGCCTTGATTAACTGCGTTGGCATGATATCGAAAGGCATTACTTTCTCGTAAGAGCCAATCGGCACAATCGCGCGTTCGCCGCCGTTAAGGTCAGTGTCAGTCTTGAACGACTTCTTAACGAACTTAGCTAGGTAAGTGCCACTAAGAGACCAGCGTGAACCAATCGGCTTCATCCAGTTAATGAACTCGCGCTCTGGAGCATCGTCGACGATTGAAACTTGTTGAGCAAAGCGGCCCAAGAAACCTTTTTCGTCGCCAGGATTGGCAGTTGCGCCACTAAGCAACGAGCCAGAAACGAAACGCACAGTGGAGTTAGCGTAATCGCTAAAAGTAGTCATTGCAGCGCCACGTTGAGTCTCAACAATCTCGCACTTCGTAGCTGCTGGGCCGCCAATCGCAACTTTACGCGCAGTTGGCACTTTACCAGAGCTTAAGAATGCACCAATGTCGGCTAGGTTCTGCACATCGACGTGCCAAACATTGCGTTCGAGATTAACCGGGTGCAAGGCATTAATATGGACGCCTGCATTACCTGCCGGATGCGGCCCCTTAAAGCTGTGCTGCTCGACGCCCTCTATTAAAAAGCCTGACCAATCGGTTTTGTCATCAGTGTTAAAGTAGACCGCGCCGCCAGACAGGGTAAGCAGTGCTTTAAGTCCAGCTTGTACATCTGCTTCGCGGCAACAAACCAAGTCAATTGGATTAGCCGCCAGTGGGTTAGTATCAGTTGCGGTAACGAAAATCGCTTGCGGTGTATCGCCCGATTGCGCCACCTTATCAAAAGGACGCTGACGTAAGTTTGGCCACAAGCCACTAGCTGCTAGAGATGCCACTAGTTTATTGCGTGAGCCGTCGCTTGATGGCAACTCGGCGTGTTCACTGAAGCTCGCAACATCGATAACAACTGATTGCACCGCACGACGCGCGCCACGATTAACTGCTGCAATAGTGCCAGCTGCGGGAGATGTGAAAATCACATCTGGATCGCGGCGATCGCAGAATAGCGGGGACCCGACTTTAACTTGGTCGCCAACAGCGGCTAACATTTGCACTTTAATGCCCCAAGCTTCTTGAGGAAGCAGGGCCACTTGCTGTGCTGCTGCGCCTTGAACGCAGTCGGGGGAGGACGTCGAGCCGGAAATCGGTAGATTTAAGCCCTTTTTGATGGTGTATGTCGCCATTATGCCTGTGATTTGAACGGTAGTGAAGGCTTGAAAACGGCACAGATTTTACCTAATTCTCACGTCTAAGTGATAAATATTTCATTTGTTTCTCACTCGTTTGGTGGTACAGCGTAAACTAACAATAATGAGCGTTCACCATCATAACTCGCAGGCACTTGCCGCAATAATTGTAGTCTTGCTATTATCGTTTTTAGGGCTGCACACAAGCCAAGCTGACCAGATGGCTGACGATTTGAGCCTTCTAGAGCTTTCAGATTCTATCGCTGACTTGTCCGCCACTGCTTCACAGGCAACGGTTTTTATCGATGGCCTGCGCGATGAAGGCGAGGGGCGCGGTACGGGCTCAGGCTTTGTGGTCGATGCCATGCGCGGAATCGTCGTTACTAACTCGCACGTCGTCGGCGAGCATAAATCATTTTTGATTCGCTTTAGTGACGGCCGCGAAACAAATGGCAACGTGCTTGGGCGCGATCCGCAAACTGATTTGGCGGTAATAAAAATACCTAGTGCTATGGCCAAGCACCAAATGATGTGGGGCGACTCCGACGACTTGCGTCCAGGTAATTTAGTGATGGCAATCGGCTCGCCACTCGGCCTTAAAGGCACCACCAGCCTCGGAGTAGTTAGTGCTTTGCACCGCCGCCTAAACCTAGTAGAAGATTCATACGAAGATTTTATTCAACATGACGCTTTCATAGACCACGGTTCATCAGGCGGACCACTGCTTAACATGCGCGGCGAAGTAATCGGCATCAATACTGCGATTGGCGGCAGCGGTCAACACGACGCATGGGCTGGCATTTCGTATGCCATACCAATGAAAATTGCTAAGCGCTATGTAGACGAGATTGCCGACGGTGGCAAAATACGCCGCGGATTTCTTGGGCTCAGCGGCGAGTCGCTTGATGCCGGCGGAGCAAAGTTGCGTGGGCTTGATCACACTTATGGCGTGTTGGTTACACAAGTGCTAGGTGACAGTCCGGCGGCGAAGGGTGGCATAGCAGCTAAAGATGTCATCTTGGCTATTGACGGGCGCGAAGTATCTACCTCATCTGAATTGAAAGCGCGGGTGGCTGCAGTTGCGCCAGGAACGAGCCTTAAATTTAAGGTGTGGCGCCGTCGTCAGATAACTGAAAAAACAGTGATTATTGGGGTTAAGCCATAGAAAATGGGCGCCAACTCCCCCCAGATTTGGCGCCCTCCCTTTTTTAACTTAAATTAATACAGGATTTTCTCTCTTCGTCTTATTTAGTGTTTAGACGAGCCCTGGTAACAACTTATTTCTAGGTTTTTGCTATTTGTCGAAACCGCCACGTAATGAGCTGTGCGTTTGGTTGGCAGCGACTGGGTCGAATGGCTCTCCGCCATCAGGGATGTTTAGGCGTTCGGCGCCGAAGAAGCTAATCGGGTTATCCCAAACCAACTTCTGCAAAGTCTCGCGGTCGGCACCACGACGTTCGAGGTAAGCGATCGACTGCTGCAGCAACAATGGGTCGGACTTGCCCCAGTCAGCACTAGTGTTTAGTAGCACGCGTTCGATGCCAAACTCGTTGTAAATGTTGGCGAAGCGATCAGGTGTTAACTTGGTTTGCGGATAAACGGTATGCCCAGCCCAAAAGCCGCGATCAAGAATCGCCTTAGTAGTTTCTTCGGTGCTGTGATCAATAATCGCGCGATCAGGTGTTACGCCATGATCTTCGAGGATGTCCATAATCATGGTTGCCCCACGCGCTTTATCGCGATGCGGGGTATGCACCAAAATCGGCAAATCACGCTCGTTAGCCAGTGCGATTTGCGCCACCAAGGAAGCTTTTTCGGCATCATTAATTTCGTCGAAGCCAAGCTCTCCAGCCGCTACACAATTTGTATGGCTCATAAACTCTGGCAACATTTCTAAAACTTCATCGCGCAACGCCTCGTTGTTTGATTCTTTAGGATTTAACCCGATAGTGCAACGGTGGGTGATACCGAAATCAGCAGCGCGGGTAGATTCAAATTCGAGAATACTTAAAAAGTAATCTTTGAAGGTGCCCGCCGTAGTGCGCGGCTGGCCCAACCAGAAAGAAGGCTCGATAACCGCGCGAGTGCCTGCCAAATACATGGCTTGGTAATCATCGGTGGTGCGAGAGTAGCAGTGAATGTGTGGGTCTAGGTAACGCATGGTCACAGATTTTAGCTTTTCTTCTTGTCTTCAGGGTCGAATTCTTTCAGACGCTTTGCCACAGCGGCGAAAACATCTTGCCAGCGCTTACCAGTCATCAACTCAATGCCAGCGCGCACGTTTTTAATGGTGTAAATATGAAATTTACCGGCTTTAACGGCGGCAACAATGTCTTCATGCAACATCAAATCCTTGGCATTAACCTCAGGAATCATCACCCCTTGAGTGCCAGTTAGTTTGCGCTGTCGGCAAATACGGAAGAAGCCATCGATTTTATCGTTAACTCCGCCAATCGCAGTTACCGCGCCGTCCATGGCTAGGGCACCAGTTACGGCGATGTCTTGGCGGATGCCAAAACCGCTTAAGGCTGACAGCAATGCATACAATTCAGTTGTGGACGCCGAATCGCCATCTATAGGCCCGTAGTTTTGGTCGAAGCATAAACTCATTTTTGCAGGCAAGGTTTTCTTTTGACCAAATTGAAAGCGCATGTAGTTTTCTAAAGACAGCATACCTTTGTTGTGAATGTTGCCCGTCAAATTCACATCGTTGTCGATGTTAGTGTAACTTTCGTCTCCGGGCGTAGCTATTGCAGAGATGCGCGCTGGACGTCCGAAACTTAGTGGTCCAAGACCCACAACGGTCATGGCGTTGATAGCACCTACTTCCTTGCCACGCGTTTTAATTTTGTAAATTCCTTCGAGCACTTGACGCTCATACCACTCAGCGTCGATAGCGTGTTGATCGCGATAGTGATTACGCGCGGTGTAGACATCATCGCGTTGAATCGATTTGCGTTTGTTTTGCTTGGCGTAAAAAGAGGATTCGCGCAAGTAGTCGGCTAGTATCGGCAAGCGTGTCGAAATACGCTTGCGCCCACCGGCATCGTTGACAGCCCGTTCGAGTAGGGCGCGCATACCAGTGTTAGAAATAGGCAACAAGTTTTCTTGCTGGCTAATGTGATGCAATGAATGGGCTATGCTTAGTGCATGTTTTTTCATTAACGGTAATGAATCTTCAAATTCAGATTTCACTTTAAAAATCCGTGGAAAATCTGGCTCTTCGTCTTGCAGGTGGTCGTACAGATTGCTGTCGCCGACCAACACCACCTTTAATTTGATAGGCACTGCTTCGGGGCGAGCACCAGTGATGCCCAAAGGCGATATTGACTCGAGGGCATGAATGGAAAGCTTTCCAGATTGCAATGTTCGTTTTAGAGCGCGCCAAACTTCAGCCTCGCGGAATACGTCGCGTGCATTCAATACCAAAATACCACCATCAGCCCGCAACAACGAACCTGGGCGCACTGCATGGTGAACATAACCTATACCTTGTTGGCTTTGTGCGCGCTCGATAGTGCCAAACAAATTCGAGTAGTTAGGGTGAGGCTCGAATACGATCGGCGCTTTCTCTTCCCGCATTGCGCGAACAGGGTTAACTTCAAAAACTTCAAATCCGCGCTGGCCAACGCTATCGTCATCGTCTGCTTCAGAATTGGTGTTGGTTCGTGTCCACATGCGAGGGTGATTTAAAGCAAATTGTGCACAATCGCCTAACCAAGACGCGAGATTCATTTCGGCGTCAAGGTCTTCAGCAAGAGCAATGGTAATGCCTTGCACAGCCTCAGTCATCACTGATTCATCGATGTTGCTGGTTTCGCGAATCAAGCGCAACGCCATTGCTCGCGCTTTATTTTGTGTTTGTTCAACCTGTGGCAAAAACTCAGCCCGCGTAGTAAACATTTTCTTCAATTTAGCTGCGGACGGCCGCTGCTTAGTCGGTAGTTGCAATGCCTGCTCGGGTGAGCAAATTTCATTGCCGATGCGTAGGTGAATATCTTTACGCGTGCCGTTGTCTTCTTCAATAGCGACTAATGCGAGTCCGGATTTTTGCAGTTTTGCTTCAAAACGTCTAAAGAGTTGCGACTCGGCTTTTTGGTAGCGCGCAAATAGGTGATGGCGCCGCTGTAAGTGATCTTCGCTTTTCAGGAGCTTAGGGATTTCAGTGCGTAGGGCATGAACCCAGTTCCGCATTCCGAACATGAGTCTGATGCCAGCGCCTAAAGGTAATTCAAGATGATGCGGATTCATCGGCTCGTGGAAGTTGTGCACGAATACGTGATCAACCACATCGTGCGCATCAAAATTGATGCACTCAAGCAATTCTTGCATCACCTCAGCTTTATCAGTACCACCGATACCGCATACGAAAATGTTGTAACCCGGTGAATCTACGTTTAGCCCCATCTCGATGGCATCTAGCGCGCGCTTTTGCCCGAATAATCGTTGGGATATCGAACACTCGGCATTTGCTTTGCGTTTCGGCGCCCAGGATGCAGGACACTGCCAACGTAGGTCACTTGCTGTTAATTTCTTTACCATCATTTATTACTTTGGTTGCTTCGGCATTACGTTTCATGTAACGCAATACGCTTACTAGTGATTGTCTCGCGTCATCCTTAGCCGGATTAAGTTTTAGTGCAGTATAGTAATGCTTGATTGCCGCATTATACAAAGCATCTGCTGCAGGAATATCACCTTGTTTGTCGAATGCTGTACCGACCTTGACTTGTGATTCGGCTAAGGCGATATGGGTTACAGCTTTGTTTTGTCCACCTTTAATAGCAGCCTCAAATCGCGGAATCGCTAAATCGTATTGTTGCAATTCTAAATAGTTGAGGCCGGTGTTCAGATTAAAAGAGCTATGCATTGCGTTATCGCGCGGATCAAAGTCGTCGATTGCTGAACTGCCTTCAATCAATAAAATCGGTGCAAGCACCAAGCCAGCTAATACGTTTTTACGCGAGCGCGCAATCGTGACAGCAGCCCATGGCGCAACAATCGCCGCAACTGGTACTAGTGGTAAGCGGTAGCGCGGTGAATACCAAAACACTACGACTACTGCAGCGGCACTCAGGAATAACAACGTCAAGTGCAAACTTGCATGATGCCGTTTGCGCCATAGCATAAATAGACCTGCAAACGATAGTGGAAGCAGCCACCCGACTTGCAGGAAGTTAATGAAAGGAACAGGGCGCGGCCAAGATTCGTCGGCAATCTCTTCGTTTATAAAAAACAAATCTCCATAGTTAGAGCCAGCGAACATCCATCGCGCCTTGGTGAAAAATAAAGTAATCGCGGTTGAGGGATTATTCGCCCAAAAATCTAAGCCCTCAGCTAAATAATAATTCGAAGTGTGCCCCCATCCTTCTTCGCCAGTTTGGTCTTTGACAATTTGATAAGCATCTTTGTTTTGCTTGAGGCGGTTTGCTGAAACTCCGGCTAGAGGCTTGTAAGTGCCGTTAGCTCCTGGAGCGTTGCCGTGCGCGAAGGTAACCCCAGCCTGCGCACTAACGGGAATGAATTCAGCGCCACCGTCACTTTTTACGGTTGCAAGTGCATTGTGGATAGTCGCTGTGGCAGTGACAATCAGCATGCTGAAAATCACTAATGCGCCTAAATGTTTTTGGGTGCTGTGGCGCGCAGTCTGCCAAGCAAAAAATGGAAGGCCAGCCAGTAACGGTGGGTGGGCTAATATCGCCAGACCGATAGTGCCACCGTAATCAGCAGCCCTATGTGCACATTGCCGTTGATGGTAGCGTAAATAAGTGAAAACCACATAAGCAACTAAAAATAATTGCAACGAAGAGTTGACGATGCGTGTCGCGAAATAAGCCGGTTCGAGTAATAGCAGAAATGCTGTCGCTGAGAAAAGGCTCAGCCACTCATTGTCAAACATTTTTTTACTACATGCTGCAATTAGCCATGCAGTAACACTACGCAACATAATTTGGACGACCACCACCCCGATAATGTCGAAACCAACGGCGCGCAGTAAAGCTACAAAATACGGATAAAGTGGTGCGGATAAAAAGGGTTGATTCTGTATGAAATTACCCTCCGAAATCGTGCCTGACATGTTCCAGTATTCAAGAGAATCACCTGCTAAAGCTAATAATGTTGGGTTTGTGCTGATTGACAAAGACAGACTAACTAGTTGCCAAATTAAGTCAATGGCAAGCAACATTAGCAGTGCAGAAGCGGGGCGCAATCGTTTCACAATCTGCTATCCTATCACTCCCAATTTCTCCATTACACAATCATGGCTTACGAATTACCAAACCTACCTTACGGCATCTCTGATCTTGCACCGCACATCAGTGCCGAGACTCTAGAATTTCACCACGGCAAGCATCACAATGCTTATCTTACGAAGTTAAACGAATTACTTGACGGCGACTCGTCCAAATCGCTTGAAGAGTTGATAACTTCAACCGAGGGTGGAGTGTTTAATCAGGCCGCTCAGGTTTATAACCATAGCTTTTACTGGCAGTGCATGATGCCGAATGGTGGTGGTGCTCCGGCTGGCGACCTTGCGGCTGCGATTGACCGTGACTTCGGTTCTTTCGCTGACTTCGTCGATCAATTTAAAGCAGCAGCTATGGGTCAGTTTGGCTCTGGTTGGGCCTGGTTGGTTGACAACAACGGAACACTCGAGATTTGCGCTACATCAAACGCTGGCAATCCGCTTACTGATGGCAAGAAGCCTTTGTTGACTTGCGACGTCTGGGAGCACGCTTACTATATTGATTTCAGAAACGCGCGACCTAAGTATCTAGACACTTTCTTCGAAAGCCTAGTAAACTGGAGTTTCGTCGCTTCGAACCTGTAGTTTTAGAAGTAAAACGATACACCAAAATATGGGCCTGACATGCTCATGTCCATATTTATTTCTGTAGTGTCGATAATGCCGTCGATGTTCAGTTGCACCACGCGGTAGCCGATTACAGCCTCGCCGTTTTCGAAAATTTCCATGTTGACGTTGATGTCGTGATCAAAGAAGCTAGCGTTAACGTCATCGACATCAATTGAGACTCCGGAAATCTCTGCGCCGAGGCGAATGTCTGTTCCGGGGATAGCCATGTCGCCGCGTATACCAATGATTGGCACCGGTACCTCTTGGTCAACTAATACGTTTTGATAGTCGCCTGCCAGAATGCCTGTTCCGTTCGCTTCTTGTGCTGTGAATCGGAACTGGTTGAAGTTAAAAACATCTAAGCCAACAAGTAGCCCGACGCGCGCTACTGAGGTATTCATCATGTCGAAGCCGAGCATCATTTTTGTTGCGTCAATGTCGAATGTAGAGTCTACTGCAAGATCGCCAACGAGTGCTTCACCCAAGAAGAGACCGCCGTCGCCAATAGTACCGTTTTGATTTCGTGTGTGACTAAATTGTGAGATTGATAGCTCAAACGGCGCGAAACCAATGCGAGCTCCGTAAATGTTGGTGTATTCTTTTTCAGCATCGACGGTGAACGATCCGTTGAACGCTCCTGCCGAGCCGGTTGCCGGAATTGCAATGCTACTAGAGCCCACTTCGAGCGTTGGAGTGTAGCCAGCGGCATATGCGTTTACGTGTAAATCACTCCATGGCGCGTCGCCAGGAATAGCGCAGGCTGGAATGAGAGTTGAGAGCAGCAGTAGGTGAGTTCGATTGAATCGCATGTAGGTAGTGTAACTTGTCTAATTAACGGGTACACTAAAAGCTTAGATTAGCATGAAAGCGCCTATTCCTCAACACATTGTAAAACTAGCCACTGCTGTCGAAGTAGCGGGCGGCAGGGCATTTGTGGTGGGCGGAGCAGTGCGTGATAGGCTGCTGGGCCTCGAGTGCCAAGATTTCGATCTCGAGGTCTACGGGCTAGAAGTAGAGCAACTCCAAAGCCTGTTAAACGAGTTTGGTAAAGTTCACTTAATAGGCAAGCAGTTTGCAGTGTTGCTCTTAGTCTTTAAAGATGGTAATGAACTCGAAATCGCTTTGCCTCGCCGCGAATCGAAAACCGGCCCCGGCCATAAAGGTTTTGCGGTCAAGTCCGATCCGCACATGTCAAAAGAGGATGCCGTCCTGCGCCGTGATTTTACTGTCAATGCTTTAATGCAAGATGTGTTAACTGGCGAAGTATTTGATTTTCATGATGGCATAGGTGACATTGAACGCAAAGTGTTGCGCCATGTTTCACCAGCTTTCGCCGAAGATCCGTTGCGCGTGTTGCGGGCTGCACGATTTGTGTCACGCTTCGATTTTTCAATTGCTGACGAAACAGTAGAGTTGTGCAAGTCGCTTGATATCTCAGAGTTGCCACGCGAGCGTATTGAGGGCGAGTTCAGATTGATGCTCGAAAAGTGCGATTATCCTGGCAAAGGATTACTGGCATTAGAGCAAACTGGTGCGTTGGCTCATTTTCCAGAGCTAGCATGCTTGCGCGAAGTGCCACAAGACCCCGAATGGCATCCAGAGGGTGATGTGCTAATTCATACTGCATTGTGCCTAGATGCTGCCGTCCTTCGTCGAAAGGAGATGCAAGATGTTTGGGTCGAAATGCTGGGGGTGTTATGCCATGACCTCGGGAAGGCAACCCACACAGTGTTCGAGCGCGAGCGATGGCGCTGTCCGGCGCATGATGTTGGCGGGGTAAAGCCTACCAAGAAACTGCTCGAGCGCATAAATGGCCAGAGTTATGTAGTTGAGTTGGTGTGTGATTTGGTGCGCGAGCATTTGCGTCCGGGGCAGCTTTACTTAGTGCGTGACGAGGTGAGCGACGCTGCAATTCGGCGCTTATCTACTCGCGTCAATATTCCAGCACAATGCCGCGTATCCTTTGCGGACTTCGCAGGACGCCTAAAGCCATTTGAGCTGCCTTGGCCGCCAGAACAGTGGCTTCTTGAGCGGGCAGCCAGCTTGGGTGTAAAAGATGAAGCCCCAAAAAACTTTTTGCGTGGCCAAGATTTGATTGCGCATAATATTGAGCCTGGCCCCGAAATGGGTAAGATATTAGCTGAGGCTTATGAACTCCAAATAGAAGGTAAAGTGATGAATCGTGAACAAGCGTTAGAGTGGTTATGCAACCGATAGTCGTCGTATTGGCTGTTTTAGCAGTAGCTGCGATTTTCTACTTTTCGTACCAGTACCAAAAAAAACGTCGAGAAGCATTTACGGCATGGGCGTCAGAAAATGGTTTTACCTATGATCCAAACCGCAGCCGCGAGCTCGGACGACGTTTTGTGTTTTTGAACGATTTGAATAAAGGTAGTAATCGTTACGCCCGCGATAGTTTGTCTGGCGAGTATCAGGGCTATGCTGTCGATGCCTTCACTTATCATTACGAAACTCATTCTACCGATTCCAAGGGTAATAGCCGTACCCACCACCACTTTCTGGGTGTGGTAGCAATCAAAATTGAAAAGTCATTCCTAGAGATGCGCTTAAGCCCCGAAGGATTCTTTTCCAAAATCGGCCAATTCTTAGGGTTTGATGATATAGATTTTGAGTCAGTAGAATTTTCTAAAAAATTCGCGGTACGTTCAAAAGATAAAAAGCTGGCTTACGATTTTTGTAATACCGGCATGATGGAATATCTTTTGCAGCACCCTGATACATCTTTAGAGCTAGACGGAGACACTTTGGCGTTGTATGATAGTCATCGACTAGAGCCGCAAGAAATTGACGGATACTTGCAACGGCTTGTAGAAATCCGTAGTCTCATGCCCGAATACCTTTTTAAAGAATAATGATTTACCCCCTAATTGCATTTCCAATTGTTGTCTTGCTGATTCTTGTAGGCATGTACAATTCTCTTGTTTCAATTCGCAACCAATGTGACGAGGCATGGTCTAATGTCGATACAGAACTAAAGAGGCGTTATGACTTAATCCCGAATTTGATAAATACTGTCAAGGGTTATGCCAAACATGAAAGCGAGTTACTTGAAAAGGTTACAGCGATGCGCGAGAAGGCATCCAACAATCACGGCGATATTAAATCACAGGCCGCCGACGAAACCGCACTGCAAGGAGTTCTCTCAAGTTTGATGGTGCGCCTCGAGGCTTATCCTGACTTAAAGGCCAGTACCAATTTTGCTGAGTTGCAGTCTGAATTGGCTAATACTGAAAACCGCATTCAAGCCGCTTTGCGTTTTTACAACGGCAACATCCGCGAAAATAATAACAAGGTGCAACAGTTTCCGTCGAATGTCATCGCCGGAACGTTCAAATTCGCCTTGCGCGAGTTCTTTGAAATAGAAACACCTGAGATGCGCGAGGCACCCCAGGTATCTTTTTAAGCTATAAAGTTTAGCTTAACTGCTGTTTACCAGCGGTTGTTGTTTTCGCGACGTTCGCCACGAGGCTTGCGCTCTTCTGCAACGTTTACGCGCAGGTCGCGGCCATCTTGCTCAGAACCATCAAGGCCCTTGATTGCAGCTTCACCAGCTTCGTCATCCATTTCGATGAAGCCGAATCCACGAGAGCGACCGGTTTCGCGGTCGTTAATTACTTTACTGTCGGTTACTTCGCCGAATTCAGAAAAAAGATCACGGAGTTCATCGTCACCGATGCTCCAAGGAAGGTTACCAACAAAGAGTCGCATTTTTTTTATTTAAATTATGAGAGAGGCTTGAAATAAGCCAAGGGGCATATTGTAACGTGGCTAATCTGTATGGCCTTGTAAAAGGGTATGATTTGTAATTAATTGCTATTTCGGCGCTTATCCATACTTGTGACGCCCTTTAATCCCGTAACACCTTTGAGAGCAATGAGTTGCGAACTACCATTTTTTGGCCGTCACTAACGCTAAGCGAAGGCTCTAGGCCATCGCCAGCGATGCCCACAGACTAATTTCAGGTAGGATCACCCTGACGGCAACGGATATAAAATTACCACTGCAAGTATAATCGATAGGATGACAAAGACTTTGCGCATGTTCATTATTGCATCTTTTCTTCTCGGTTGCATGATGATGCCATCGGCGCCATTTGATTTTCAATGGCATAGTGACTGGATGAACCTGCCCGAAGACATGAGCCTTGGCAACACTCATGGTTGCGTGGAAGTCGCTAGTAACGGCGATGTCTATTTAAGCACGGACAGTCGAAACGCCATTTTCGTTTTTGATCAACATGGCAACTATAAGAAATCATTTGGATCAGAATTGGCCGGCGGATTACATGGCCTAGAAATAGTCGAGCAAGATTCTGTCGAATACTTATGGACCGCTCACACTGCCTTGCACCAAGTGCAAAAACTAACTTTGGACGGCGAAGTATTGATGACTGTCGCGTGGCCCGAGCAATCTGGTAAATATAAATCTGCTGCCGAATACGCGCCTACTTCCGTAACAGTTTTACCTAGCGGTAACTTCATGGTCGCTGATGGCTACGGCAAGTCATGGATACATATCTACGATGCCGACGGAAACTGGCAATCATGCTTCGGCGGATGGGGCACGGCGGCCGGAGAATTTAAGACTCCACATGGTATTACTTATGATCCATTTATCGATAAAGTCATTGTCGCCGATCGCGAAAACCGTCGCTTGCAATTATTTAACACCGATGGTTCATTTAGTCACGGTATTGCCACTAAGTTAAATCGTCCATGTCATGTTGACGTGAATGAAGCCGGATGGTTGGTGGCAGAACTCGAAGGACGGGTGACGATTCTCAATCGCACTGGCGACGTGTTAAAACATCTTGGCGAACAGCCAGATTCGAAATTGCGCGCCACCAATCGCGTCGATTACGACAAGTGGAGTGACGGAATTTTCTTGTCACCGCATTGTGCCGCATGGGGTAATAACAACGACATTTGGGTCAGTGATTGGAATTTTCGCGGACGGCTGAATCACCTCACTTTAGGGCGCTAGTTAGCTTAAACTATGCGCGCCCATGCCGCTAATCACCCTGCAAGATGTAAGTAAAGCTTACGACGACAACCGCCCGTTATTCACGGGGGTTGATATAACTGTTACTTCGCAAGACCGCATTGGCCTGATTGGCCCTAATGGTGCTGGCAAATCGACCTTGCTGAAGATGATGGCGGGAGTCGAAACGCTCGACACAGGCACTCGCGTGTTGCGTAACGATTTGCGCATTGGTTACCTCGAGCAAGAACCGGTTTTTGACAGCAATCTTACAATCGAAGATGTAGTGCGTTCTGGCCTTGACGAGCATGCCGAAGTGCTGGCGGCGCTCGAAAAAATATATGCCGAGATGGCCGATCCTGAGCTGACTGAAAAGCGTTTAGATTTGTTAGTGCGTCGTCAAACTGATCTAGAGCATAAACTCGAGCGCATGGGTGGTCACGATGTTGAGCATAAAATATCTGCGGCTATTCACGGCGTTGGCCTAGCTGACGCTACTTTGACCTGCGGCAATCTATCTGGTGGTGAAGCACGGCGCGTAGCATTGGCAAAATTGTTGGTAGCGTCGCCCGACATTATGTTGCTCGACGAGCCGACCAACCACCTCGATGCATTCGTTATTGCGTGGCTCGAGAAGCAATTAACGCAATTGAAAGTGCCGTTAGTGTTAGTTACTCACGACCGTTTTTTGCTCGACCGCGTGGTTAATAAAATCGTCGAAGTCGATCGCGGCTCGATTTACAGCTACCCGGGCAACTATAACCAATATGTAATGTTGCGTGCCGACCGCATTGCATCTGAAGAGAAATCGGAGGGCACTCGTTTGGCCCTATTGAAACGCGAAACAGCATGGATGCGCGCTGGCGTATTAGGCCGCGGAACCAAGGCAAATGCACGAATTAAGCGTTTTGACACATTAGACTCGACCAAAAAACTCGAAGGCGATATCAAGCTAGAAATGGAAATACCGCGTGGTCCGCGGCTTGGTTCTAAGGTTATTGAAATTGAAAATCTTAGCTTTGCTTATCCTGACAAACCGATATTGAACGGCTTAGATCTGCACATCGAAAAAGGTATGAGGCTAGGTATCGTCGGTCCAAACGGGGTGGGTAAAACCACATTGATAAAGTTATTGTTGGGCATGCTCGAAGCCGATGGTGGATCGATAACAATAGGCGAAACCGTTAAATTTGGTACGCTCGAACAGAAGCGCGAAGATCTCGACGACGAAGCCACAGTAATGGAAGAAATTGCTGGCACTGGTAAATACGTTGTCGTTGGCGAAAGCAAAGTACACATCGCGGGTTTCTTGAATTCGTTCTTGTTCCCCGGCGCGAAAAAGTTAGTGAAAGTGGGGTCGCTTTCCGGTGGCGAACGCGGACGAGTTTTGTTGGCTAAATTACTACTGCAAGATTGCAATGTGTTAGTACTTGACGAGCCGACTAACGATCTCGACTTGAACACTTTGCGCGCCCTCGAAGAAGCATTGTGTGCTTTTTACGGGTGCGTGTTGCTCGTGAGCCACGACCGTTGGTTTTTAGATCGCGTCGCCACACATGTTTTATATCTCGACGGGCGCGGCGGTGCATTCTTGCACACCGGCGATGTTAGTTCATTGCTCGAGCGTTGGTCTCCAGATGAGCAGGTGGTAGCGCAGGTGGCCGAAAAAATGCCGGTGATGGTTAACCCAGAAGGGAAGGCGTCGTCGTCGAAGCGCAAACTCAATAATAAAGAGCGCACCGAGTTTAAGGGCCTGTTAGACATTATTGCTGCCGATGAATACGCGATCACAGATATTGATGCGCAGTTAGAGGATCCAGCGCTTTACTCGGCCAGTGATGGCAGGTTGACTGAGTTGCAGGGTTTGCGTAAACAGCTCGAGGCTAAGGTTGCGGCTGATACCGCGCGCTGGGAAGAGTTGTCCGAATTAGCATCATAAAGGCGATTTCGATCGGAGAACGAGGTCGCGCAGTATACTTCCCGAAACTGCTATTTAAGAGCAAATTAATGCATTATTGGTTGTTTGGTGCGAGGCAAAGTATATAATAACCAACCTAAGGCTCTTTAATAGCCACAATTCGTGCGCTACCGAGCCCAATCATAGGAAGATAATGTTTAAATTCTCGTTTACAATAATGGGCTCGCTAGTTCTGACATCAGCTCTAGCAGCATCACAAGCTACTCTAGGCGGCGGAGAAGACACTCCAGGCGTAAATATCACAGCCTCTAACGATGGCTCTGAAATCCTGCCTCTATCTACCACTGGCTACAACAATAGCTGGGGGCCGATCATGGGCGAAGAGAATGCAGTCTTGACTTCACCACCCTTCGTTCCTGCTCCGATCACGCGTAACCACGCTACCAAGCTAATCGTCGATCTAGAAGTTATAGAGTTCACTGCTCCAATTGCAGACGGCGTTGATTACACATTCTGGACATACGGCGGCACTGTTCCTGGCAGCTTCATCCGCACTCGCGTTGGCGATATTGTCGAGTTTAATCTTCACAATGACCCAAGCAGTAAGATGCCTCACAACATCGACCTACATGCCGTAACTGGTCCAGGTGGTGGCGCGGCTTCTTCATTCACTTCTCCAGGGCACACTTCACAGTTTTCGTTCCAGGTGACTATTCCAGGACTTTACGTTTACCACTGTGCAACTGCACCGGTAGGCATGCACATTGCTAACGGCATGTACGGTTTGATTCTTGTCGAGCCGGCAAAAGGGTTGGCTCCGGCAGACAAAGAATATTACGTCATGCAGGGCGACTTTTACACCGAGGGCGCATACGGCGAAGCTGGTCATCAGGCATTCGACATGAATAAAGCGATTCACGAAGATGCAGACTACGTGTTGTTTAACGGTTCAGTTGGCGCACTTGTTGGCGACAAAGCTCTTACTGCTGAAGTAGGCGAAACAATTCGTTTGTTCGTTGGCAACGGCGGACCAAACCTAGTTTCTTCTTTTCATGTAATAGGTGAAATTTTTGACCGTGTACACGTCGAAGGCGGAACAATGGTAAACGAAAACGTGCAAACTACTTTGGTGCCTTCTGGAGGTTCAGTAATCACTGAATTCAAAGTTGAGGTTCCTGGAAACCTTGTCATTGTGGACCACAGTATCTTCCGTACTTTTAACAAAGGCGCTCTTGGCATGATTACTGTAACTGGCCCAGAGGACCTTACTGTTTACTCTGGCAAGCAAGACGATCGCATCTACCAAGGTGAAGGCGGTGCAGTGCAGAGAGTACCAACTGCTGGTTCAAATCAGATACCTGCGACACGCGACATGGCTAAACGCATGGAGTTAGGCAAGCGCACCTACGAAGCAAACTGTATGGCATGTCACCAGGTTAATGGGGCAGGTATTGCAGGCGCATTTCCACCGCTTGCCAAGTCTGATTACATGATGGCCGATCGCAATCGTGCGATTAACATCATGCTTGAAGGGCTTGCTGGCAAAATTACTGTAAACGGCACTGATTACGATAGTATTATGCCTAAGATAGTAATGTCTGACGATGATGTAGCTAACGTTCTAACTTACGTGCTTAACTCGTGGGGAAACAAAGCTGACAAGGTTAAACTAAGTGAAGTTAAAGCTGCAAAGGCTAAGAAAGCAAGCGGCCACTAGTTGTCCTTGTTTTAGATAAGCATTTCTGTCCAATACAATGCGCAAACTTATCCTTCATAGTTCACCTCTACTGCGATATGCAGTAGGGGTGACTTTGTTGTTGTCAGTGGGGTGTTCAAAACCAGTGGCGCCGCCGGCGATTGAATTGACGGCACTGATCACTATTCCTGACGGAATGTATCGTCCGTTGTACCCAGGAAAAAGTGAACCAGCCGAGGTTGTCTTGTCAGGTTTTTTGCTTGAAGAACATGCTGTTACAAATCAACAGTTCTTAAGTTTTGTAAAAATAAATCCGCGTTGGCAGCGTTCGCGAGTGAGGTCACTGTTTGCTGATAAAGGTTATTTGCAACACTGGGTAGGCGATGTCGAATTGGCTACTGACAGCGAACTGTCTCCGGTAACTAATGTTTCATGGTTTGCTGCGCGTGCCTATGCCGAATGGGCGGGGCGGCGCTTACCGACTTTAGCTGAATGGGAGTACATATCTATGGCCAGTGAAACGTCAGCTTATGGGCGCGACGAAAAGGGCTATAACCAACTTATCCTTAATTGGTATGGCAAAGTTACTCCGCCTATCCCGCCTGCCGTGCGCTTTCGTGTAGCCAACTTTTTTGGCGTTTACGATATGCATGGTTTAATCTGGGAATGGGTCGATGACTTTAATTCGGCACTGGTTACGGGCGAGTCGCGTGGCAATTCTGCTCTCGATCGAAATCTCTTTTGCGGATCTGGCTCGATTGGGTCTGCCGACCCTAGCGATTATGCGGCGTTTATGCGTTTTGCTTTTCGCAGCAGCCTCGAAGCGCATTACACCACCCGCAATCAAGGGTTTAGATGCGCCGCTGATTTAAAATAATCATGAAATACATTTTTACTCTTTGTTTGTTAACGTCTTTTTTCTCATGCGCAAAAGCCGAGCCAGAAGTGGCTGATTGCTGCGCTGCAGCCCCTGAAGCAGCCGACTTGAGTGACTTACCTGACACCTCGGTTTATCTTGTTGATTCTAAATGGCAAGATCAAACAGCAGCCGAGCTCAGGCTGAACGATTTTGCAGGTGAGGTAGTTGTGGCGGCAATGATTTTCACTAATTGCGAATATGCTTGCCCGCGAATTATGATTGATCTAAAAGAGATCGAAAAAAAAATATCTGCTGAAGAGTTGGCGAAGGTGCGTTGGTTGTTGATATCAATGGATAGCGCACGTGATACCCCAGAAGTTCTGCAAGCGTATGCCGAAAAAAACAAGCTCGACACTTCACGCTGGACTTTACTTCATGGCGACGACTTTGCTGTTAGAGGTATTGCTGCGGCTTTAGGCGTGCGCTATAAAAAAGACGCTAAAGGTAATTTTGGACACTCGAACATCATTACTACTTTAGATGTAGATGGAAGAATCTCGCATCAACTTGTTGGCTTAGGCGCTGAATCGTCGCCGTCGGTGGCTGCGATTAAAGCTGAGTGCGCGAAGAATTAAACGGCGAACATCGCGATTAGTTGTGCGGTGATGCTAATTAATATAATGCCGACGAAGGTGCGATGGCCGACATTGATAAGCAAATGGAAGATCCGGCGATTTACTCTTCGGCTGACGGCAAGCTGGCCGAGCTACAGCGGCGTCGTGAGCAGCTAGAGCTTAGGGTCGCTGCCGCGACTGCCCGTTGGGAAGAACTGTCCGAATTAGAGACGTAAAGGTGTCTTGCCTTCTCGCACCATCGGCTTTGAGTGGCTGTCACCATGCCTTTTAGGCATGAGTTAAAAATATTTATCTCTGCCGTTGCAATCTAGTATCATCAAGTCTTGATGAGTAATCTACTTCACCGCTCTGTGACCGCTGTGCTTTGTGTGGCCGGGTTAATCTTTGCTAGCTGTTCGGCAGTCCAAGAGCCGCAGCTAGTCGACGCGAGCCTAACTTCGATGATTGACTTGAAGTTAAATGGTGATGGCGCGAATTTCCTATTAGAGGAGCACTCTGTCACCAACAAACAATTTTTATCTTTTGTAGAGTTAAACCCTCATTGGGCTCGCTCTAAAATTGTCCGAACTTTCGCAGACAGGAATTATTTATCGCATTGGCAAGGTGATTTTGAAGTATTACCTGAGTCGTTGAATTGTCCTGTAACAAACGTTTCATGGTTCGCTGCGCGCGCTTATGCGGCATGGGCGGGGCGCAGGCTGCCGACAAAAGAAGAGTGGGAGTACGTTGCTATGGCAAGTGATACTGCTGTTGATGGGCGAGAAGAGCGTGATTATCAGCAATTTGTTTTAGATTGGTATTCAAAAAGTACCGAGTCTCTACCAGGAGAAATTTGCCAGAATGTGCAGAACTATTACCAGGTTTACGATATGCATGGTCTAATATGGGAATTAATCGACGACATAAACGGCCCTGTATCCTCAGGCGGTTCAAAAGCATTGTTCTGCGGTAATGTCCCTGCTAGTAATATAGACCCTAATGACCAAGTTGAGTTTTTACGCGACTCCTTGCGTAATAGTTTGTCGGCAAGCGCGACTTATCCAAACTTAGGTTTTCGCTGCGCTGCCGATGAGTATGTTGCTGATTGCTGCGCCGCAGTACCCCAAGCTGCCGAAATAAGTCGCTTGCCTGATACGTCGATATATTTGTTGGACACAGAGTGGCAAGACCAAACAGGCGCCAACCGTTCTTTGAATGACTTCAGTGACGAGGTCGTTGTCGCAGCCATGACATTTACACATTGCGAATACGCTTGTCCTCGTATCGTGATTGACTTGCAAGAGATTGAAAAACAAATACCTGTCGAGCAGTTAGATAAAGTGCGTTGGTTGTTGATTTCAATGGATAGTGCGCGTGACACGCCTGAAGTACTACATGATTATGCCGAATCAAATAATCTTGACACCTCGCGCTGGACCTTACTTCACGGTGACGATTTCGCCGTTCGCGGTATTGCTGCTGCTTTGGGCGTGCGTTATCAGAAAGATAGTAACGGTAATTTCGCCCATTCGAACATCATTACCACTTTAGATACTGAAGGCAGAATAGCGCATCAACTGTTGGGCTTGGGCGCCGAATCGTCGCCGTCAGTGGCTGCGATTAAAGCAGAGTGCGCTAAGTAGTTAGTCTATGTGACTCATCGCACGCTCTGCCATTGCAGTAATGGTTAGCGATGGGTTTACGCCAAGGTTGGCTGAAATGGACGAGCCATCGATTACATATAAACCAGGACGGCCAAAGACTTGGTGGTCTAAATCAATGACACCACCTTCGGTATTTTCAGCCATCGCGCATCCACCTAAAATATGTGCGGTGGTTGGTGTAGCGAACAGAGTTTGACTGAACAATGCACCGACGGTGCCATCTACCTTTTTTGCCATGCGCGCACTTAAGTCATCGGCCAAAGGAATGTGTCCGCGCGGCGCCTCTTGCTTGTCGAGGTGTTCGCGAAATGGCCCGATGATCGCCATTGCCATGGGCACCATCATCATGGTGGCCGCGGTGTTACTAATCCACATTGATAGAAACCAAGTGGAGCACATGAACCCGAGTAAAACACGAGTGGGGCGAGTTCCCAAGAAACGTAAAATACGTAGCGCAATGCGCCGATGTAAATCCCAGCGTTGCATGGCGATAGCAAAAAGAAAACCGCCGATGAAAAGAAAAATCAGATGATTGAAGTAGGTAGCAGCAGTGGTGCGTCCGTCAAGAATGCCAAGCAGCGGAAACAGCGCGATGGGCAATAAGGATGTAATCGGAATCGGAATGGCTTCAGTAATCCACCACCCGGCCATCAAGATGGCTACCGCCGCCATTCGTGTTACCTCAGGGTGACCCGGCGCGAGGTCCGCCATGAGCAGAGTGGCTAGTGCTGCAGCAGGTACTAGCAGTTGTCCGATGAATTTTTTCATGTGGGGTATTTTAGCGGTCTCGAGATGATTACGGTGCCATCAGATACGCAAGGTGCTTATGCGTACAATGGTTCACCTGAGCATTGCACGCGCACCAATAACCCATACATCAAAATTGAAAATTTTCCATAGTCTCGCAATAATCATTATTGTTGCAACCACCTCCTGTATCAGCCCTCCAGCGCATCTCGCCCCGGCCGTCAGCCCACAGGACATTATTCATAACCTAGCACCTGGTGCTATCGAATTTGCCGGATACGGTGGATACCAAAAGCCTATATCTACAACCAGTGAAGCCGCCCAAAACTGGTTTGATCGCGGGATTCAACTGGTGTACGGATTCAACCACGATGCCGCTGTTCACGCCTTTGCACGAGCTGCTCAAGAAGACCCTGAATGCGCAATGGCTTGGTGGGGCATCGCCTACTCTTACGGAGTTGATGTGAATAACCCCGACGTCAGCGAGCTCGAAGCGCAATATGCTAATGTCGCGATTAATGAGGCCATTAGACTCAAAGCTAATGCGACTCCTGCTGAACTTTCTCTGATTGAAGCCGCAGCATTCCGCGCGGTCTACCCACTTCCTGAGGACCGGACTGCGATTGATTTGTCCTATAGCCAAGCAATGTCTAGAGCATGGGATGCACATCAAGATGATCCTGATATCGGTGCCATGTATGCCGAATCGCTCATGAATATGCAGCGATGGGATTATTGGGGCGCTGATGGCGAGCCTTTAGGGAACACTGAAGAATTATTGTCTGCGCTAGAGAATGCAATGGATCTTAATAACTTTCACCCAGGAGCAAACCATTTTTACATCCATGCGATCGAAGCTTCTAAAACACCAGAGAAGGGGATCCCTTCTGCGGAAAGACTGAAGGAGTTAGTCCCGGGTAGTGGGCACTTAGTGCACATGCCATCTCATATTTTTGTTAATGTCGGTCGTTATGCAGAGGCTGTTTCAGCAAACCAACGGGCGATTGAGGCAGACGCTTCTTATTTCAGCAAAGTAGGCACTCCTACTTTTTACCGAATCTACTTTTTGCATAACATACATTTTTTGACTTATGCGGCAATGATGACTGGGCAAAAAGAATTAGCTTTGCAGGCTGTCACAAAAATGGAATCGGAGTTACCCGCCGAAATGATACAAGCCTTCGCTAAAGATGTCGACTCACTTAGCAGTGCTCGCCTTCATGTTTACATGCGATTTGGGATGTGGCAAGAACTAGTAGACTTCCCCGAGTACGAAGAATATCGACATGCCAGTAGAGCAATGCGCGCTTACACCCGTAGTATTGCATTCGCGAATTTGCTGCGAGAGGATGAGGCGAGAGCAGAATTTGCTCGCTTCAAAGAGCTGCGTGGGGAAGTCCCAAGCCATTGGAAAATCGGCAACACCGTGGCGGATGATGTTCTTGCGGTCGCAGAAAATGTTGCCCTAGGCGAAATTTTATGGCGCGAAGGTGAAGTAGAATCCGCACTCGATGCCTTGCGCACGGCAGTAGATCAAGAGCATCAACTTCTTTATGCAGAACCTCCTGGTTGGATGATTCCAGTGC
>Ga0257121_1000970_pt1 | contig 22746 bp, 22 predicted proteins | sample SI106_100metaG_FD_190180 | JGI IMG/M metagenome (GOLD analysis project Ga0257121, IMG submission 190180) | Marine microbial communities from Saanich Inlet, British Columbia, Canada - SI106_100 | ecosystem: Environmental > Aquatic > Marine > Inlet | place: Canada: British Columbia | collected... | reverse complement strand
CAATTCTAAACCAAAAAAAACAAGTAAAACATCTACAAAAAAACCAGAATTTGATAAAGCATGGAAAGAATATAATTCTGCACTAAGTGGTTGGAAAGAATCTTTATCACAATGGCAAAAAGCCACAAATGAAACGTTAATGACATATCATGATGCATGTCAAAAAGCAATAGGATCAGATGCTGAATTATTAAAAAAAGTCAGTTCAAGTTGGGAAGAGACTTGGGAAGAAATTGGTCCAGAATATATTAAGCAGCAAACAAAGATGATTGAGAGTATTTTTAAAGAAACCAATATTGAATCAATAAAAAAATTCAATGATCAGTGGGAAAAATTTCTTACGTCATCAGGTGATGAATCAATTACAGCATATCAAGAAGCCATCAAAAAATTCAACCAAGCATGGCAACATGGACAAATGTAATTTTAATAAATAAAATTATAAAATTCATTATTTTTAGAATTTAAAAAATATAATTTCAAGTTTATAGAATAAAGGAATTTAATTATAACTGATTTTTCATAATAACATGACTAAAGCAATTGTTTTAGGAGGCTCACGTGGAATTGGTAAAGCAATTACAAATTCATTGAAATTAATTGAAATAGATGTTTTTGCAGCATCCAAAAGTGATATTGATACATCAAATTTAGATAGTGTAAAAAAATTTTTAGAAACACATGATCAAACAGACATTTTAATTCTAAATACAGGCGGTCCTGAACCAAAACCATTTTTGACAATTACTGAAGAAGATTGGAACAAATATCATAATCAATTATTTGTAGGATTTTGTACTATTTTGCAAAAAATTAAAGTTAATGATGGCGGGTATATCTTTTTGATTAGCTCAAATGTGATAAAAGAGCCAAATGTGAAATTGATAATATCATCAGCGTATCGTGCGGCATTCTCAGAAGTCTTCAAGGTGTTAAGCAAAGAATATGCTCAAAAAAACATTAGTTGTATTAACATTGCACCAGGTCCCATCAACACAGATAGAACTCAAGAGTTAATTGAAAATGTAAAAGAATTTGAAAAAACATTACCCATGAAGAGATTAGGGGAGCCTAAAGAGATTGGAAATTTTGTTAAAGGAATAATTGAAAATAATGTAAAATACCTAACAGGTGTTACAATAAACTTTGATGGTGCAAATTCAAACTATATTTTTTAAAAATTATTTTTTAAATTCAACATTTGGTGTGTCAGGATGACCTGCAATTGCAATTAATCCACCATCACGTAATTGTTGTAATAACTGCATAACTTCTTTTTCAACTTGATTTCGTTGTAATCCTGTTTGTTGTGCAAACACTTCTACCAAATCTGTAACTTTACGTTGACCATTACAAGATTTCCAAAAGTCAACAATTGCTTGATTTACCATAAATCCTTGATCATGTTCATTAGCTAACACCATAGAACCATCTTCTTGTTGTACCAATTTTCCAACTCCTTGAGGTAATGCAGTTTCATAGTTTATTGGTGCAGGAGTATTCAATCCAGCAGCACCCATTTCTTTAATTTTGAGTTTTCCTTCTTCAGTCATTTTATCCATTGACCATGCAGGCTCCCACACAATTTCAATATTAACATTATTTACTCCAGGGACTTTTTTAGCAAATCTTGTTGCATCTGCAACCAAAGTCTCATGTAAAGGACATCCTTGAGTAGTCATGGTCATTTTAATATCAACATCATTATTTTCTTTAACATCAATTCCATAGATTAATCCCATTTCTACAATATTTAGAGGAACTTCAGGATCCATACATTGTTTAAGTGAATCCTCAATTGCTTGTGTAGAAACAGTACTCATATTTTATACGACAGTTTGAAAAACAATAAAAACTTTCTAATTATTAGCTTCAAATAATTATAATTTTTATCAAATACACCCTAAATTTTGACTTTAAGAATCGATTATGCATATAACATACTTAATTTCTGTCATAATATATGAAAATCTTTGTTTTGTTAGGTTTCATTATGGTTGGATTTGCAATATTCATTATTTCATTTCCTACGTATTATTCTATTGAAGAAATCTCTCATATTGATACACTTTCAAAAATTCATTCCTGTGAAGAAACTCATCTAATGAATAACACAACAAAATCATATTCAACTTCAATTGACTGGTCAAATTGTGATCTAACTGGTGCTTCTTTACGGAATTATGATTTATCTAGGGCAAATTTAGAAGGCGTAATTTTTTCAGGCGCGGATCTTACTGGGGCAAATTTAGAAGGCGTAAACTTAAAAAATTCTGTAATGTATGGTACAGATCTTCGTGAAGCAAATCTACGAAATGCTGATCTTACTGGTGCAATTTTAGATGGTTCAAATCTTAGAGATACAAACCTTGAAGCAGCTGATCTAGAGAATTCTAAAATTCGTTTTGCCAAATTTTATAAAACAATTCTTGTAAAAACAAATCTAGAAGGATCTGATGCATTTAAAACTAATTTCTGTGGACAAGATCTAACTCATAAAATTTTGTCAGGAGTTAATTTTATAGGTGCTGATCTTGATTATGTAAATTTTGCAAATTCGGATTTAAGTACTGCCAAACTAAATGATGCTAATCTTAAAGGGGCAAATCTGGTAGGTGTAAATTTTAATGGACAAGACCTATCTAATGTTGATCTTAGTTATGCAAATCTCTTTTATGCCAATTTTGCCAACGCTGATCTTTCAAATGCCAATCTGTACAAAGTGAAATTAAAAGATACAAATTTTGATAATGCTAAAATATTCAATAATATAATTGATCAAACAAATCTCTCAAAAATCCAACAACTTAATGCTGATATTTTAAATGCTGATATTTTAAATGCTGATCTATCAATTTCAGAAATAGAATCTATTTCAAATAATGCTAAAAAATTATATAAAAAAAGCAATAATCCAGGAGAAGATTTCTCTAATATGTCCATTATTGGAATAAATGTTGATGAGGCTAACCTTAAAGGGGCAAATCTTGTAAACTCTAAATTTCCTTACTCAAAATTCTCTGAAACTGATCTTTCATATGCCAATCTGGAAAATATTGATTTATCTTTTTCAGATTTACTTGGGGCTAATTTTACAGGTGCTAATTTATCTGGGGCTAATTTTACAGGTGCTAATTTATCTGGTGCTAATTTTAATGGAGCATATGCAGAAAAAGCAAACTTTTCCAATACTAAGATATTTGGAACAAAATTTATGGGTACTTTTCTACAGAAATCTATTTTTAAAAACTCTGAAATAAATTCTGCAAATTTTATGGGTGCGTTACTACAAGAATCTTCATTAGCTAATGCAACTATAAAAAATACTGATTTTTCTAGTGCAAATCTATCTGGAATGGATCTGTCAAATTTTGATCTAACTAATAATAAATTTCGTAATACTCTCCTTCAAAAAACAAATTTATCTTATTCTGATTTATCTTATTCTGATTTATCTTATTCTTTTTTGAATAATGCAAATCTTAAAAAATCGGTGCTAATACATTCCAATTTTTACATGGCGGATCTTGGTGCGGCAAATCTCTCAGAATCAAATCTATCTGGAGCTAACTTGCTAAAATCATATGTAAAAAATACCAATCTTCACAATACCATTATCGATTCTACCACATTAACTGATGTTTGTTTTGAAAATAATTTTATTGAAAAAATACAATGTAAATTATACAGATTAATTTCATTAGGAAACCCTCCCTATGAAACAAATTTTGAACATAGAGATAACTACATTATTAGATTTTCATAACTATTAGAGGTTAACTTCAAATAATTTTGGAATAGATTTTTCATATGGAGCTGTAGCTACGCCTTTTTCAGTAATGATTCCTGCAATAAGTTCAGGAGGAGTTACATCAAATGCGGGATTAATGACGTTGATATCATCAGGGGCAGTTTTTTTATCACCAATTCCAGTAACTTCACTTCCTTTTCGCATTTCAATAATAACATTATCAGATTTTGTCTTCAAATCAATTGTAGATAATGGTGCTGCAACATAAAATGGAATTCCATGTTGTTTTGCCATTGTTGCCACTTGATAGGTTCCAATTTTATTAAAGACATGACCAGTTTTTACAATTCTATCTGCACCAACTACAACTTTGTTTACCAATCCATTTGCCATAGAATATCCCACAGCAGTATCAGGAACTAAACTAACATCAAACCCATCATGTTTTAACTCAAATGCAGTTAATCTAGAACCTTGTTGAATTGGTCTAGTTTCAGTAGCAATCACTTTAACATTTTTTCCACTTTCTCTAGTTGCTCTAATTACACCTAACGCAGTTCCATATGCAACAGTAGCTAGTGCACCTGCATTACAATGAGTCATTATAGTATCATTATCATCAAAAAGAACAGAACCATTCTTTCCCATAGTTTTGTTAATCTCAATATCTTCATCTGCCATTTTTTTAGCAGTAGAGATAACTAATTCTCTAATTTGTTCTACGGTTTCTCCAGTATTTGCTACATTCATTATTTTTTCTAATCCCCAACCTAAATTAACAGCAGTAGGTCTAGTTGCAAAAAGAATTTTTTTTGCGTTTGCTAAATCAGAAATTAATTCATTTTTTGTTGTTGCTTTACTTTGTAATGCAGCTAATCCCAATCCAAATGCTCCAGATACTCCAATTGCAGGTGCCCCTCTTACAATAAGAGTTTTAATTGCGTTTGCTACTTGATTAAAATCATCATATTCTACAAAAATTAATTCATTAGGTAATTTGGTTTGCTCAATCATTATTACTTTATTATTTTTCCACTCTACTGTTCGCAAACCAGTAATATTTTCCATGTTATGATAAAAAATAGGCTTTTTAAAAATCAATAGGAGAACTTAGTGTAGATAGATATTTTATTGTAAACTCTAAACTCAAAATAGTGGATCTCTCAAAATTAGAAAAATATGACTCCAAAAAAATGTATGCTGTTTATGATAAATGGCCTGAAATTGCACGAAAATCATTTGAATCAAAACAAATATTGGTTGATTTTGATGGGATAAAACACATTATATTTGCAGGTATGGGAGGTTCGGGGGCAATTGGAGATATTTTTGCGTCAGTTTTATCAAAATCAAATATTCATGTAAATGTGATAAAGGGATATGTCCTGCCTAAAACAGTTAATTCAGATACTCTAGTTATAGTCACAAGTGTTTCAGGAAATACAACAGAAACATTATCGATTTTAAAATCAGCTCAAAAATTGAATTGTAAAATTATTGCTTTTTCTTCTGGAGGAGAAATGTTAGAATATTGTAAAGAAAATAAAATTATGTATAGAAAGATTACTCAATATCATTCTCCACGTGCCTCATTTACTAGTTATTTATACACCATGCTAAAGGTTTTACATTTAACTCTAAAAATTAAACATGAAGATATTTTAGAATCAATAGAAGGATTAAAAAAGATCAATAAGGAAATTAATTCTCTTAATCTAAATGATTGTAATCCAGCATTAAAATTAGCAAAGTGGATTACGGGAATTACAGTGATTTATTATCCTTTTGGATTACAATCAGCTAGTATACGATTCAAAAATTCACTTCAAGAAAATGCTAAAATACATGTATTTTCAGAAGATGTAATTGAAGCATGTCACAATGGGATAGTTGCATGGGAAAGAAAATCAAATATTCAACCAATTTTGATTACAGGTCAGGATGACCATGTAAAAACAAAAGAGAGAGGGCACATTATCAAAGAATTTTTCCAACAAAACAAAATAGAATACAAAGAAATAATTTCAGTAAATGGCAGTATTTTATCTAAAATAATTAATTTGGTTTATCTTTTAGATTATTCCACAATATACAAAGCCGTTTTAAATGGAATTGATCCATCACCTGTTAAATCAATTGATTTTATTAAAGAAAGAGTAAAGTGATTTAGAAATTGAATAAATTGTAATGATTAAGAATGAATTTTTCTTTTTTCATTTAGACTAATCATGTATAAAATTAATGCTCTAGATGAATCGGATATTACTAGAGAATATGCTAAACCAACCATTCCAAAATAAGTTCCAAGGGAAAAAATTCCAATTATCAAAATTGCAATAGATATTACACTTGTCATAACAATAAAGCCGCTCTTCTCCTTTGCCAGAAATTCAGATGAAATTAAAGTAGAAATGGTGATAGGTATGATAGATATCGAGATTATAGGTACTAATTCCAAAGATTCAGCATAATCTGGAAATAAAAGTGGTAATATTTTAGGTGCAATAACAATTCCAACTAATGCTAAAAATACAGAAAAAAGAATTGTTAAAAGTTTAATTTTTGTGGTATTTGATCCTGATGAATCTTCAGATAGAGTAAATCTTTTAACAGTTTCTGGAATAATAGCCAGCATAGAAAGAATTTGTAAAGCAAGGTAATAATTTCCTAAAATTACAAATCCAAAAAGAGGCCCAATAATTAATTTATCAGTTTGTCGATCTAGAATATAACTTAAATCAAGCAAAAAATTATTTGTCATAAATTTCCATTTCGTTTTTAACAATTGAAAATTTAGAGGAGTGTCTTTAAATCCTCTATAGATTCTTTTTGTAAATAGCAAAAAAGACAATCCAATACCAATTAATATTCCTTCAGGGCCAATTAAATAATAAAATAACAAAGAAAATAAGATAAAAAGAATTTTTTGAGAAATAAAATATATAGAATATTTTTTGTAAAATTTTCTTCCTAATAATTCTGAAGATGCAAGATTGTAAATTACAGATCCTAAAACATAAACACTCATTCCAATATTTGTAAAAGCAAAATATAAAACCAAAGCAGAGATAATACTAGCAAATATTGATACAAGGTATATGGTTGATTCAATGTTATATTTTTTTGCAACTAAAACTGTAATAGCCATTGGACCTCCAATAAACGAAAGAGAAGTTGCTAAACCAGCAATTGAAATATAGTAACCTAATTCACCATAATTTTCAGCCCCTAATATTGCAGCAATATACATCCAAAAAAATGCAGAGATAGAAGAACCAACAAGATTTGCTACTCCCATTGCACCTACACTCTTTAAACTATAAAAATTACTAAGCCGCATATTGTTTTAAATTTTAAAACAAGTGATAAAAGTTTTCTATTTCATAAATTTGTTAATTAGAAATTGATAAATCAATCAATAAAATTTATAATTTAAAAAAATTTATTTTAAGATTTAATTTTTTTACCAAATAAATGTCCGGATAACAAATTTGAAGAACGTTCTCTATTAGGATTAATTCTATATATCATGTATTCGAATCCAGATTCATCCAATATTTTGGTTAATTCAGTTAAATTATGTTTTGTAAATTCAAAAGCTGCATACTCAATTTTTACTTGATCAACTTTTTCTAAATCTTCTTTTGTTAAATAGAATTCACATCCCTTACAATCAGTTTTTAAAATATCAACATAAGGTATATTGAATTCACGAATTGCGGATGATAAACTATATCCTCGTACATCATCAAAAACAACAGCATCATCACCATGAATATTATATACAAAGGAAGATACTTCTGCAATATCAGATCTATTAGAATGATAGAACTTTAGCATTCCATCTTTTCCAATTGCTGCATTAATTGGAGTGATTCTTTTTGCCAACTCAGGATTAAGACTTAGATTTCTAATCATTGCATCATAATGAGCTTTCATAGGTTCAAAAGCAAATACTTTCGCCCCCCTACTTGCATAATAAAGTGGAGTATCACCACATTCTGCTCCTACATCAATTACAATTTTACCGGTATAGTCATCATCATTTCGAATGGTGTGAATATCCTGTACAAATGCTTCACCAATCGTATTTCCAGGATGAATTGAATCAATAAAAAATTTGATTCCTTTTGAAGTTTCAATAATTTTTTTATTATTTTCTTCTGTAATTACAAGTGTTTTATCACGAAAATTTTTGAAGTCAATTTTATGTGTAACAAAATTGGCACCATATCTTGAACCATAAAATAGACATTCAATTAAATTTTCATCCTCATATGACGGATTGTCTAATGGAATAGAAAATGTATTTTTCAAATCTAATGTTAAATATAATTTTCTATCAGATGTAATTTTAAAAGAAGTACAAAATCTCAAAATACCAACAAGATCCAACATATTCATGAATTTTGATGCAGGATAGGTAATTGTATGTCCTTGAATTTTTACTTTATACTTCCTACTTCCAATTAAAATAGAAAAAAGTAATCCAACTTTATTATCTATTATTCCAACAAAAGGAAGAAGATAATAGATAATCCCCATATTTTGAAAAAGTGTCAATTAACACCAAAACTTTGATGTTTAGATTTAAGTTTATCTAAAAATAGTTTCTTTAGAGGAATAGTTAAGTTATTTATTTTAATCGGGCATTATTTTAAAAATTAGATTCATTAAAAATTTGATTATTAAAGAAAATTAACAGTAAATTCTAATTAGGATTAGATCATGGCATGAGTAGTTTGAAAATTTTGATTGTGGGTTTAGGTTCTATTGGAAAAAGACATTTGGAAAATATTCTTTATACTACAAATTCTCAAATTATTATATTCTCTAAACAAACTAAGTTAAATTTTACAAAGAATGAAAAAATTAAAGTTTTTGATTCTTTAGATAAATGTCTTTTAGAAAAACCAAATATTGGGTTTATAACTAACGTAACATCAGATCACATTCCAATTGCCATAAAATTGGCAAAGTTTGGTTTAGATTTGTTTATAGAAAAACCGCTCTCGAACAATATGACAAATGTAAAAAAACTTGTGAAAATAGTTGAGAGAGAGAAATTGATTACATTAATGGGATGTAATTTAAGATTTGATGAATGTATTAAGGAAATGAAATATCTTATCGATAAACAAGTAATAGGAAAAATCATATCAGTTAAAGTAGAATGTGGAACGTATTTACCAGATTGGCACCCATATGAAAATTATAAAAATAGTTATGCTGCTAAAGAAGAATTTGGCGGGGGAGTAGTTTTAACCTGTATACATGAATTAGATTATTTATATTGGTTTTTTGGTGAAACACAAGAAGTTTTTTCTATGACTGGTAAATATAGTAATTTAAAAATAACTGCAAGTGATTTATCTGCAATTATTTTAAAATTTAAAAATAATATAATAGCAGAAATACATTTAGATTATTTTCAAAAACCAGAAGCTCGTTCATGTAAACTAATTGGTACAAAAGGCACCATAATTTGGGATTCATTAAGTAATGAAGTTAAAATATATGATTTCAAAAAAGCAAAATGGAAATCTAAATTAAGAATAAAAAAATATGATAAAAATGAAATGTATGTTAAAGAATTAGAACATTTTATTCAATGCATAAATAAAAAGAAAAAAACAATTAACGATATTTCTCAAGGAGAATATGTATTGAAAGTGGCGTTAGGCATAATAAAATCATCAAAATTAAAAAAATCAATTACAGTAAATTAAGAATAACAGTTTTAATATACAATGATAAAAATTCAAATTATTGAATTGTGCTATTGGAATTCCTGCATTTAATGAAGAAAAATCTATTGCAGGAATAATTACTAGATTAAAAAAAAAATATCAAACTATCATTGTATGTGATGATGGATCTTCAGATCTAACAGGGGAAATTGCAAAAGAATTAGGGGTAATTGTGATAACACACCCAAAAAATTTAGGATATGGTGGTGCAATTAAATCAATATTTTTAAAATCGTCTGAATTACAAATGGATGCATTAGTTACATTTGATGCAGACGGACAACATGATGTAAATGATATAGATTTAGTTTTAAAACCAATAATAGAAGATAAGACAGATATTTGTATTGGTTCAAGATTTCTTGAAAAGAATGATAATATTCCAAAATATAGAAAAATTGGAATAAAAACTATTACAGGAATTACAAACATATCAACAGGTTTGAAAATTTCAGATTCACAAAGTGGATTTAGAGCATATAATAAAAAAGTTTTAGAAAAAATTATTCCATCAGAACTTGGGATGGGCGTATCAACAGAAATATTAATCAAATCAAAAAAAGAAAATTTTAGAATATCAGAAACCCCAATTACTATTTCATATGAAGGAGATACATCTAGTCAAAATTCAGTAACTCATGGAGGGGGAGTGATTCTAAGTACTATGAAATATGTTTCAATAGAAAAACCATTAAGATTTTATGGGATTCCAGGAATAATTTTATTCAGCATAGGGATTTTCTTTGTAATTTGGACATTGGATATTTTTTCAGAAGAGGGCAAAATAATTACAAATATTGCATTGATTGGAATGGGTGGTTTAATTTTAGGCATCCTTTGTATTATGACATCAGTTATTCTTTATTCTATTGTGAGTGTTGTGAGAGAACGAAAATAAAACACAGTAAAGTAATTTTTGAAAATATCATTTTTAAAAATCAAAGGAAGATTCAAATAAGAAAATTCTAAAAATTAACTATGGGGATGTTAGAATTTTCATTAGAAATTCCTTCACAACCTGAACAATTAATGAAATTATCTGAAGATTATGAAAATTTATCTAAATATCTTCCTGATCAACTCAAATCAGTTAAGATTCTTGAAAAAAATGAAAATAAAACAAAAACAGAAGAGGTTATTGTTTTCAGAACAATAGTAAAAAAAGAAATAATTCAACAAGCACTTCACACAAAAATTGGATCAAATAAATTAGTTACAGAAATTACATCAGGACCAGCAAAAGGAACAATAATTAATTCAATTTTTGAAAAAAGTGGCGTAGGTTCTAAAGTAAATTTTAATGTAGATTTAAAATTAGAATTGAAAGCTAAAATTATACAACCGTTATTAAAAAAATATTATAAAATGGTGTTAACAAGTGTTTTATATAAAATGAATAACGAAATATTAGAAACTCAATCAACACAAAAATAATATGGCTTCAGAAAATTTTGATGATATTTGTAATTGGGATAATTTATTTAAACAGTCTGAAACTTTTAAAAAAAATAAACCATTTAAATTTGCATTTATTGAAGAAATTTTAAAAAGAGATTTTTATGAAAAATTAATTGAAACATATCCCCAACATAATGAAGAAGATAAAAAATGGATTACGGCTACACAATTTTCAAAATCTCAATTCATTAGAGGTTGGGGGAACTTTGAATCTGGATATTATGCACATAATGAAGAAGATCCAGACATAAGTCCAGAATGGAATAGATTTTACAAATTTTTACATTCAAAAAAATTTATTGAAAACATGAAAAAGTTTTCAGGAATTTCAGTAAATAAAATGAAAACATTTAGATTTGTATTATATCATAAAGGCGGATTTCAATTGCCACATATTCACAACGATGGTCCAAGTACATTAATTATATTTTTTAATTTTTCAAAAGGCTGGGAAAAAGGAGATCCGGGTGCCACATATGTTGCTTCAGAAGAAGATGAATCAAAAATTATTTTTGAACCATACAATTTAGACAATACTATGACATTATTACAGGATGGGCCACATTCAGCTCACGGTGCAAGATATATCATCAAAGATGTTAAGAGAAAAGCTATTCAAATTTATCTTGAAGAATATTCAGAAGAAAAAGGGTGGTCAGGTAAAGGATTTGAAACTATTAAACCAACTATTGAACTTTAATTATGTGTAAAATATTTGAGAATTATTGACCAACTTTAAATTTTTTGTGCCATACTCCATCATTGTCTCTCTCAAATAGTTCAGTATTATACCACTTATCTAAAATGGAATAAAATTCGCCATAGGACATTTTAGTAAATTCACAAAATTTATCAACAGTTCCTTGATCAAGTACTCCATCATGTTTTTCCACAAAAGGGATCATTTCTTCTCTTGTTTTTAACCCATATCTAATCCATCTAGATGCAATATCAGTGGATATTGAATGTCCAAATTTTGGGTATTTTAAAAAAGGATTAAACAAATATCCTAAAGAATCTATTTGATCATATTCATCAACGGAACTTTCTCTTGTATATTCATGGCCTAAATGTTTGAATCCATGAAGTTTTGCAACTTCATAATTATGATGAGAATTCCATGGTACAAAATAGCTTAAATAAATCATCTCTAATTTAGAATTTTTAATTTCTTCTGGATCAGGTTGTTTTACAGAATCTAAGTCCTTTTCAGATAATAATCCACCTTTAAACCATTGTTCCCAGATTGGTTTAACAACATCATTTTTTGATTGAAGGATTGCTGAAGGTGTTTCTTCATCATATTCTCCACCATATGTATAATTTACATCTTCACCATAAAATAATAATTTAATACCAAATTTTTGAGCCAACTTAACTGGGAATGCATAGATATTTGCATCCAGATACCATCCAGGAGAACCAATTTCTTCGAATGATTTCCGTAACATGATTCGAGCAACCTTACGATTAGGAATAGACATTATCATATCACAACCAAATTCATCTGATAAATTATCGAGATTCTTTCGTCCAGTTTCTGTCCAATCTAAATTACCTACAGAAATCAAAAGTGGATTCATTTTCAATTTTTCTTTAATTAAATAAGTTTGAAAATGGGAATCTTTTCCTCCAGATACTGCAATTGCGCAATCATAATCAGTTCCATTAGAACCTCGATATTTTTTACACAAAGATTCTAATTCAATCCATCTCTTTTTCCAATCAATAGTTTTTTGATGATCATAATGAATACATGCATAACAAACTCCTTCTGAATTAAATTTTAATCCAGGGCGAGTATCAGGCATTAGACATTTTTTACAGTATTTCACATAGAATTATTATTAATGCACATATATCAACATCTCTAAATTTAAAATTTTAATCCATAATTCTAATGAAAAGATTATTTATTAAAAAATTAAAACATAGTTATGATTAGAGTATATACAAAAACAAGACATATTTCAAAAATAAGCAAATTTCTGAATCAAATAAATATAGAATATGAAATTTTTACTACGTTAAATCCACCTGAACATGAATTAAAACCATTTGAACTTGGAGTTTCATATTGCTATCCAAGAAAAATAAAAGAACCATTACTATCAATACCTTCAAAAGGATTCATTAATTATCACCCGGGCCCACTTCCAAAGTATAAAGGTCCAAAAGAATCAACTGATGCAATAAATAATAAAGAAATGTATTGGGGGGTAACTGTTCATAAAATGGATGAAAATTATGATACAGGTCGAATTATAGAAGTATTAGAAATTGAATTACATGAACCACCTACTTCAACTATGGAGTTAGGAGCTGTATCACATTATTTTTTATTTGATTTATTCAAAAAAACAATAAAAAAAATTTATGAAAGTAATTAATTTAATATGTAATTTGTTTCTGAATTAATTTTTCGTTTAATGGTATTGTTTCTAAAAGTTGAATGATTTTTTTTGCAGAATTCCCATCCCCATAAATTGTATTTTTAATAACAGGTTTTTTTGAATTTAATTTTAGAGATGTCATTATTGATTTTCTTATATTTTGTTGGTTCATAGTATGTACATTAATTACATTATTCCCATGCTCTCGATCTTTTTGTCTAATTCCCAAATTTACAATCGGTGTATCAAAATAGCTACCTTCAATCATACCACTCGAAGAATTACCAACTAAAACACCACAATATTTTAAAAATCCTAAGTAATCATCTCTTGGCAGAGAAGAGAAAACTCGAATAAAGGGAAATTTTTTAGAATAATTAGAAAGATGTGTAAAAATGGGCATATTTCCGGCATCAGAATTTGGCGCTATTGCAATTGTAGTAAGTTTAAGTTTTGAAATTACAGAAAGAATTGAAAGGATTTGTTTTTCACTTTGAGAAATTTGTGATGTTACAGGATGCTGTAATAATAAAATTTCATTACCTTTCAAATCAACACCATATTTTCTTTTTAATTTATTTTTTGTACTAATTTTTTGTTTAAAAATGTCATCAATGCCTGGAGAACCTGTAAAAAAAACAAAGTCTTTATTTTCACCCATTTTAACAATCCTTTTTTGGCTTACTTTTGAAGCTGCAAAATGTATATTAGAGATTTTTGTCATAGCATGTCGAATATATTCATCAATACCACCCATAGTTCTATCTCCACCATGAATATGGGCATTGGGGATATTCATATGAAATGCAGCTATTGCAGATGCAAAAGATTCATCTCTATCTCCAAGAATAACATTAATGTCAGGATTAATTTTTTTAAAAATTGTTGCAAACTTAACTATTCCTTCACCTAAAGATTTGGCCATGTAAAACGAACTATCTTTTTTTGGAATCATAGGGAATTTGTATGATATTTTGAACCCATCTTTTTTGATTAAATCTATAGTGTTACCATATTTAGAAGAAAGATGCATTCCAGTAACAATTAAAATTAAATCTATTTTCTTACTTTTTTTAAGTTCAGCCAACACAGGACGTAAAAGACCATATTCAGATCTAGTTCCAGTAGTAACACAAATCTTTCGTTTAATATTTTTCATGTAGATGAAATAAAATACTAATTTATAGATAAAAAGTTCTCTGATTAGAAATGGTATTCATTACTGCAGAAATAGGAGTAAATTGGGATGGGGATTTTAATTTGGCTGAAAGAATGATGGTTGAGGCTAAAAAAGCAGATTGTAGCGCAGTAAAATTTCAAGCATTTAATGAGAATATAGTAAAAGAACATCCTGAAAAAGAAAGATTGTTAAAAACTGCAATATCATCAGAAAATATTAAAAAGATAGACTCCATTGCAAAAAAAGTTGGAATTGAATGGTACTGTACACCCATGTATCCAGAATCAATTGATTTTTTAGATCCATACGTTAATCGTTATAAAATAAGATTTCATGACGGTCTAGATTTACATCAAAATAAAACAAATAAAATTATTTCAAAAGTACTAGAATCAGATAAGGAGTTAATTATTAGTTCACAAAAAAGTCCAAAAAATTTAGAAATATATGAAAATTCTAATGTTAAATGGCTATATGTAGTTCCAAATTATCCTTGTAAATTAGAAGAATTAGATTTTTCTAATCTAAAAGATTTTGATGGATATTCAAATCATTGTACTCATATAATGGCACCTTTAACTGCAGTAATTCTAGGAGCTAAAATGCTCGAAATTCATACAACAATAAACAAAAAAAAGAATTTTGTAGACAATAATGTAAGTTTTGATTCAGCAGATCTAATTGAATTAATTAATTTAATCAAAATTTCTAAGAGAATACATAGATGACGTGATATTTGAGATGAAAGAATTTAAAAAAAATGGTGAATATTTTTGAAACCAATTTGTCTTATAGCTGCAAGAAAAAATTCTAAAGGCGTACCAAATAAGAATATAAAAAAAATTAATGGGAAACCATTAATTTCATATGCAATCACATCAGCATTAAAATCAAAAAATTTTCAAACAGTTATAGTTTCCACAGATGATAAGAAGATTTCAGAAATTTCAAAAAAATATGGTGCTGAGGTTCCATTTATTCGACCAAAAAAACTAGCAATGGATCATACTCCAATGAATGATGTAATTTTACATGCAATCAAAAAATTATGTTCAATGGGATATAATTTTGATATTTTAGTTAATAGAGATTGTACTGCTCCATTTGTGAAGAATTCAGATGTTAAAGGCTCTATTGATTTATTAAGAAAAAAAAATTGTGATACAGTAGTAGCTGCATACAAAACTCATCTTAATCCATATTTCAATATGATGGAATTTAACTCAAAAAAAGTATTAAAATTTAGTAAAAAAATTGGTGTAGAGGTAAATGGAAGACAAACTGCACCTACTGTATTTCAATTAACAAGTTTTCAAACAATTAATGTAAAGCGATTTTTAAAAAATAAAAAAATATATACATCAAATGTTTTACCATTTGAAATAAGTCCTGAAAATGGATTAATGATCGATACAGAATATGAATTTAAAATTGCTGAATGTTTAGCTAAAACATATTTTAAAAAAAGATTATCATAAAGCTGTCCATCCTCCATCAACAACCAAATTTGATCCAGTCATGTAAGATGAGGCATCTGAAATTAAAAATAACATAGCTCCGTTATACTCATTTTTGTTTGCCATTCTATTCAAAATAGTTCTTTCAGAATATTTTTTTATAAAATCATTAGAGTGATGTTTTTTATCAAGAACCCCTCCAGGAGTAAGTGTGTTTACTCGAATATTTTTTTGACGCCAATATGCTGCAAGATATCTAGTTAGATTGATGATTGCACCCTTTGAAGCAGCGTATGATGCAGGTAAATTCAGTCCACTATCACCATAAATTCTTTGATCAGCTCCAACTAATCCATAATGAGATGCAATGTTTACTATAACCCCCTTACCTCTTTTTGTCATTGCTCTTCCAAATTCTTGTGAACATAAAAAAACGCCAGTAAGGTTTACAGATAAAGTTTGATTCCATAAATCTAAAGGGAATTCTTCAAACATAGTAGCATATGATTTAGTTTGTTTTTTTGCAAACGTTGAGGTAAATCCTGCATTATTAATTAAACCGTCAATTTTTCTATATTCAGAAATTATAACATTTGAAATACTTTCAACATCTTCTTTATTAGAGATATCTGCTGAAAATGATTTACAGTTTGTTCCATATTTTTTAATAATTTGTTTTTCTAATTTTTTGTTTTTATTATTATCTAAATCAATGAGTATCATGTTAGCACCTGCAGAACTTAAAAAATCAGCATATTGTGAACCTAATGTTCCAGAAGAACCAGTTAAAACAATATTTCTATCCCGTACATTGAATGTATCATGTATGATATCTCTTTTTTTCATATTAAATTAATTTCAATAATTGATTAAATAACATATCTATCAAATCTAGAATGAATTAGTTTAAATTTTTAAGAAGATTAAAAGAAAATTCTCCATGTTAAAGTGTAAAAAATTATAATAATTGAGGAATTATTTTAAAAATAGGAGATCCTATTTATATGCAAGATTAAAAGTCTATGAGAGAATAATTGAGAGTATTAGTTACAGGTGGAGCAGGTTATTTAGGTTCAATTTTGTCTAGAAAGCTTCTCACTAAAGGATATCAGGTAAGAGTAATGGATACACAATGGTATGGTGATGAATCCATCAAAGAATTAGTTAAGGATACAAATTTTGAGATAATTAAAGAGGATATAAGAAATCTTGTACCTACTGTAAGAGCATTAGAAGATGTTGATGCAGTAATACATCTTGCATCTATAGTTGGTATGCCTGCATCAAGTATCGAACCAAGAACCAGTGAAGAAATTAATTACTTAGCTACAAAAAATATTGCAGAATTATGTCAGCTACATGATATTGAGACATATATCTTTGCAAGTACTTGTTCAGTATATGGATATCAACCTGGAAAAACAATCACTGAAAAATCTCGTGTGGATCCATTAGATTTCTATGCAAAGCAAAAATATTTGTCAGAGCGTGCAACAGGTTGGTTAAACAGATCACCAACAATTTATCGATTTGGCACATTATTTGGTTTATCACCAAGAATGAGATTTGATCTTGTTATCAATCTTTTTGTTGCTCAAGCTCTGAACGAAGGAAAGATTACTGTGTTTGGAGGAAAACAAGAAAGACCATTTTTACATGTAAGTGACGCTGCAGATTCTTTAATTTTTGGAATTGAAAAAAATTTAACTGGAACTTATAATGTTGTTTCTGAAAACATGACCATTATGGATGCTGCAAAAAGAGTTAGTAAAATAACAGGATGTGATATTGAAATATCAGAAGCTAATGAAGATAATAGAAGCTATCGTGTATCTGCAGATAAAATTAAACAAGTTGGATTTGTAGCATCGAAAACAATTGAACATACAATTAATGAAATTAAAGATGCTTTTACAAATAATTTGATTGAAGATTATAATGATGTAAAACATAACAACTACAAACTATTGTATAGTTCTAAAGAGATGCAAAAAGAGGTATTCATTAAAGGCATTTCAGGCTCATTAGATATCCCTTAAATAAAAAATTATAATGATTCAAAAAATTCATCAATAGTTTCAACAATTAGTTTTTTATCATCTTGAGTCATGCTAGGAAACATGGGCAGTGTGAGAATTCTGTCAGAAATGTATTCAGTAACAGGTAACATCCCTTGTTTTGTTCCAAATTTTTCTTGATAAAATTTTGTTAAATGTATAGGATGAAAATATACTTTAGAAAAAATACCTTTAGAAGTTAAAAATGAATGTAAAGTATCTCTAAGAATTTTAGTTTCAAGTTTAATTGTATACATTTGATAAATATGATCAGAACCAGATTTTGGAGATGGGACTTCAATTTCAGGGTGTTTTGAAATTCTAGATGATAAATAATTAGCATGATCTTTTCTCATTCTAATAATTTTTGGTAATTTTGATAATTGAGCTAATCCTAATGCAGCTGACATTGTTGGCATTCTCCAATTATATCCAACGTTTACATAATCTGAGATATCTGGATTTTCAAAATAATTTTGAACGTCAATTCTGCCATGAGAACGAATTAATTTCAATTTTTCATAAATTTCTTCAGAATCAGTAACAACTGCACCACCTTCTCCAGTGGTCATCACCTTATTTCCTGTAAAACTAAAAACTGCACAGTCTGAATGAGTACCAACCATTTTTCCATTTATTGTACAACCGAGACTCTCAGCAGCATCTTCAATGAGTATCAAATTATGTTTTGTTGTTATATCATTAATCTCATGTATTTTACATGATTGTCCAGAATAATCCATTGGCATAATTACTTTAGTTTTATTTGTAATTTTTTTTTCCAACAAACTAGAATCTAGTCCAAAATTATCTTTTTCAATATCAGAAAATATAGGAGTCCCATTTACAAATAGAACAGAATTAGCTGTAGAAATAAAAGAAAAGGAAGGTACTATAACTTCATCATTAGGTCCAATTCCGTAAGCTTGTAACGCAGCATGTAATCCAGATGTACCAGAATTAAATGTAACACAAAATTTTTTACCTACAAACGATGATAATTCATCTTCAAATTGTTCAATTTCAGGTCCAATAGCCCAACTTTTTCCTCTTTTTATCACATCATTGACAAGTCGTAAATCTTCATCATCTGTAAAAATTTTGTAAAGTGGTATTTTCCAGTCCGACATACGAATATCAATCAATATGAATTTAAAACTCTTGCTAGCTCTTCAGATGCGTGACCAGGATTAGATAAATAATGATTAACATATTTTGTACCATTTTGTATTAAGGTTGATTGAAATTTATTATCAAAAAGAATTTTTTTCAGATTTGTTTCTAGATCATCAGTATCCGTTATTGATAAAACTGATTCATTCTTTTCAAACTCAAAATTATAAGAACGATCATAAAGAGAAATATTCATTACTGGTTTTTTAAGAATTAATCCTTCTAACAGAACTGTTGATGGAAATATTTCTGGAAAAATATTTATTAAAAGATCACATGATTGGATTTCATCAATTATTGGTGTTGATTGTTTTATTATAATATCAGGATCAATTCTTTGTATTATTTTTTTTAAATATAGATTATTTTTCTGTTGACTAGGATGTAATTTTACAATAGTAGATATATTTGGAATTTGTTTTAAAATTGAAAATAATTTTTGAAAAAGTAATTCATATTTTATGAAAGAGTTTGTATCATAAACAGCATTTGGTTCATCAAATTGACCAGGAGTAATGAGTATTGTTTTTTTACGAGTATTGTTTGAGGTCATATTTTTGAAAAATATATCATGCCTAGGGCTACCAACTGTTAGAATTTTTTCTTCTGGAATTGCATGTTGATTCATTAGATATTCTTTTTGAGTATTACCCCATAATGCAATTTTATCTTTAAATGAAGAATACATGGAACTAACATCAAATTGCGATAATTCAGGAACATAATTTGTGAATCCATGTTCTAATAGAATTGAAGGAATTTTCTCATTTTGATTAAGAACAGCTTTCTCAGTTTCACCTATAATATTGAGTGAAATAATACATGATAGATTAATTGAAGTTGAAATTTTTTTGGAAAATAAGATTAATCTAACATAATCTTCTAGTCGAAGTTGATAGGTTTGTAATAGAACATCTTTGATTGTATTCCAAATAGAACAATTTTCAATTGTAAAAATTTTTGAAAGAAGATGTTGATTTTCCCAAAGTTTTTCTAGATTAATAAGATATTTTTTTGTATATTCTGTAGCTAATTTTTTTTCAGAATTAGAAAGAAAGTAATCAGGAGTAGTAATTGAACAGTTAAGATCTTTTAACATTTTTAGAGAATTAAAGTTTGTAAATGCAGGACGACGTATATTTATAAGAATAATATTTTTATCAGATTTTAGATTTTTAAATAAATCTAGATATTGTTCAAAATTAAATTCTAGAAATAAAATTGATTTTTTGGAGTTAATTGGATTAAACCATAAATTATTTCCTTTACCAACAAATGATTCAATTATAGATTTAATTTTTTTATACATATTTCTTGAAATAGTGAGAGGGATTTTATGACCTAGGATTGAAAGTGGTAAAGAATATTTTTCAAATGGAATAGCAAAATCATGGGATGTATTTTGAATTTCAATAATATTATATTCATTTTTTTTTATTGAATTTATCATTATTGATAGATTATGATTTGCAAAAATTTCTGTAAAAGAAAATTTATCCAAAATTCTTTTTAAGGTGATAAAACGATAAATTTCACCAATAAGTAAATGATGTAATTCAGCAGTATCAAATAAACCTAAAAGATTTGTTCCTTCAAATTCCATACTTTCTAAAAGTGAATTTTTTTTATACCAATCATAAAATGATATAGTATATTGATAAATTTTTGAATGATCATCTTGAGTTAGATGCTCATCAGCAATTTCAAAATTATGTTTCTTATTTTTTAAGAAATTATATACATCTATGTTAAATGAAAAAATAAGATTATTTTTATCTTGAAGAAATTTTTTATCAAGTTTTTCATAATCTTCTATATTTTCTAAAAAAATTGCTTTAGTTTTCAACATAATTTTTTAATATATTGGGATTATAAGATGCACTATTAACAACTAAACATCCAGAAAGTCAATTTTTCATTTATTCCATTTTTTCCAATCATAATTATCAAATGTAACATTATCCATTTCATTGTCATTAGGTTTCCATGCAACATCTGCTAAAACCAAAATCCTTGATACATTATCTGAGATATTAATATGAGCAGAAGGCATTCCTGGAGGAATCTTTAACAAAATTGGATTTTCAGATGAAGATTCTATTTCAGAAAAAGAATCATCATTATTTTTTAATATAAAAATTACTTTACCATGCAAACATGTAAAATAACTAATTCTTTTTTTATGTAAATGCGGTCCTTTAACTTCACCAGGATTTACTGATGATACGTATACCATTTTAGGATGATTAACTAATAATTTATCCCAATCACGCCAAACTACAGTTAATGAACCATTTTGATGTTGATCATGAATATCTTTGGTATCATGTTTTTCTAATTTAATAATTTCATAATCATCAATCATATCTATTTATGTTAAAATAAGAATAAAAATGTGATTAGATAAATATTTCACCATGATTTTTATTTAAAAGCAAAAATGAAACCAGCGTAACCAATTTTTTCATCAATTTTAACATTTTTAGATTTAAAGAAATTGTATATTGTTAAAATTACATTAGTAGCATGTGGTTTTGATACTTTAACAGTATATCCAAATGATTCTAATTTATTTTGTAATTTTTTATAACCTAAATGATATTCTATCTGAATATTACTAAAATAAGAAATAGTTTCAAATGATATATTTTCAATAATATCATACTCACAACCTTCACAATCAATTTTTAAAACTGAAGATTTGGGAATTTCATATTTATTAATTATATCTTGAAGAGGGATCATTGGTACATCAATACCAGTTTTAAAATTTTTTGCTTCACTTTCAATATTACTTTGATAATCTGGATCAATTTTTATAATTTCTTTTTTAGAGGAACAACCAGCATGTAACAATGTAATCACGTTATCAAGATTGTTGATTTGAATATTTTTTTGTGCATAATCAAAATTTTTAGGAAATGGTTCAATTCCAATTACTTTCTTTGCTCCATTTAATGCATAAAATATACCAGTATCGCCAATATTTGCACCTATATCTAAAACTGTTTTTTCATTTACTATAATTTTACCATAATCTTTTTTAAAAAATGTATTAACAATATCTCCGTTATCTAATCCTCCCTGAAAAATTATTTTATTATTATGAAATTGATTTTTTGGATATATAGTTACATTATTTTTTTCAATATCATATTCTACTTGTTCATTTTTAGGAATATTAGAAATTAAATGCATAGAACTAAATGATTGTAATTGAATTTTTTTACCATTTTTTAAATTTGCAGATATTGGAAAATCATTTTTAAATGATTTAGACAATATTTCAAATGAATTTTGAAAAGTTTTGTTTACATTTAAAATCATTTGAAAAAAATCAAACCAGTATCTAATATGTGCATTAATTTTTTCAAGGAGGGAAATTTCAGTCAATTTGATTGGTAAAAATTTTAAAAAATAAAAATTAAATTTCCTCTTTAATTATTTCCTGTGAAGTTAAATCTGCAGATTCGATACTAGATAAATTTGTATTCCACCCAAGAGATTTTAATTTTTTAATATCCAGA
>Ga0257121_1000969_pt1 | contig 22749 bp, 16 predicted proteins | sample SI106_100metaG_FD_190180 | JGI IMG/M metagenome (GOLD analysis project Ga0257121, IMG submission 190180) | Marine microbial communities from Saanich Inlet, British Columbia, Canada - SI106_100 | ecosystem: Environmental > Aquatic > Marine > Inlet | place: Canada: British Columbia | collected... | reverse complement strand
TTCAGACAAGAAAACACAGTCATTAATTTGCGATTTACATATTGCAGATATTGCTGAAATAATTGAAGAATTATCAATTGAACAGGCTACATATTTGTTTCAACTAATTGATGAAGAAAGATCGGCAAAAATTCTAATTGAAATTGAAGATGAAACAAGAGAACATATTCTTTCTACCCTATCATCTAAAGAAATTGCTAATAAGGTAATTGAAAACTTAGAATCTGATGATGCAACAGATGTGCTTTCTGAACTTCCAAAAGAACAAAAGGAAGAGATACTTTCGTTAATAGAAGATGATGATCACGCTTCTGGCATTGAAGATCTTCTTAATTATCCAGAAGATACTGCTGGAGGACTAATGGCAAAAGAACTTATTAAAGTAAATGAGAATTGGACTACTATAAGATGTTTAAAAGAGATGAGGAAACAATCTTCTGAAATAAAAGAAGTTCACACAATTTATGTTGTTGATGATCACGAAAAACTTGTTGGAACTCTATCTTTAAAAAGATTATTACTTACTGAAACTAGAATTTTAATAAATGAGATCGCTAACTACGATATTGTTTCAGTTATTGCAACAGAAGATGATGATGAAGTAGCAAACATCATGAATAAATATGACTTAATTGTTATGCCTGTTATTGATGAGACAGGAGTATTGCTAGGAAGAATTACTATTGATGATGTTATGGATGTAGTAAAAGAAGAAGCGGAAAAAGATTACCAAATGGCTTCTGGTATTACTGAAGATGTAGAATCTTCTGATAGTGTATGGCAACTTACCAGAGCTCGTTTACCTTGGTTGTTAATCGGACTTGTAGGAGGGTTGTTAGGAGCAAAAGTTATTGGAATTTTTGAAATAGATAAAAATATTGAATTAGCTTTTTTCATTCCACTTATAGCTGCAATGGGTGGAAATGTAGGGGTTCAATCTGCAGCTATTGTAGTGCAAGGGCTAGCAAATGAAAGTATTAAAATAAATACAACTCTTAGTAAATTAGTAAAAGAGTTAGGTGTTGCTCTTCTGAATGGAATTATCTGTTCTACTATTATTTTTGGAGCAACCTTTGCACTTAATTACCCAATAGATTTAAGTTTAACAGTTAGTCTTTCCTTATTTTCTGTTATTGTTTTTGCGGCACTTTTCGGAACATTTGTACCTCTAACTTTAGATAAATATAAGATTGATCCCGCTCTTGCGACGGGACCATTCATCACAACTGTTAATGATATTTTAGGATTAGTTATTTACTTCCTTATCGGACAATCTATTCTTGTATAAAATGAGAGTTCTATTTATAGATAGAGTTCACCCTTCTCTGAAAAATAATTTGCAAAAAAATAACTTCGTTTGTGATGAATCTTATCATTTATCTAAAAAAGAAATTGAAAAAATAATACATAATTATGAAGGGATTATTATTAGAAGCAGATTCATTATTGATTCCGATTTCATTAGAAAAGCAAATAACTTAAAATTTATTGCACGAGCTGGAAGCGGTCTTGAAAATATTGATGTAAAATTTGCTGAATCTAAAAATATTAAATGTTTTAATGCTTCTGAAGGAAACAGACAATCAGTTGCTGAGCACTCTATTGGCATGCTCCTATCTTTATTTAATAACTTAAACACATCAGATAGAGAAGTAAGGAATGGAAAATGGGAAAGAGAAGCTAATAGAGGTATTGAACTTGCTGGAAAAACTGTTGGAATCATAGGTTTTGGAAATAACGGATCGGCTTTTGCTAATGTAATTCAAGGATTTGGAGTAAAAATATTAGCTTATGACAAATATCTATCTGACTACCCTTACCAGAGTAGTATGGAGAAAATATATAAACAAGCAGATATTGTCAGTTTACATGTGCCTTTAACTGAAGAAACTACTTATTTGGCAGATGATAATTTCATTAATAATTTTGAAAAAGATTTTTACTTTATTAATACTGCAAGAGGAAAATGTGCTAATACGAAAAGTATAGTGAAATCTTTAAAAAGTGGAAAACTAAAAGGTGCTTGCTTGGATGTATTAGAATACGAAAAAACGTCCTTTGAAGATTTAAGTAAAATTGGATTTACTGATGAAATGCAATATTTAATTAATAGCGAAAAGACTATATTATCTCCTCATATTGCTGGATGGACAATTGAAAGTAATGTTAAAATATCTAAGATTCTAACAGAAAAAATACTAGAGTCAAGTATTTAGAAAATACATAAAAAAACACGATATTTGCAGCACTAAATATTACTGTATGAAAATTGCATTTTTAACATCAGGAGGTATTGCCCCATGCTTATCAGCTTCAATAGCTAGATTAACCGAGAATTATTTAAATCAATGTCCTGATGTAGAAATAATTGGATATTTAAACGGATACAAAGGACTTCTTCTTGGTAATACGATTCCTTTTCCTTCATCTTTAAAAGATAATATTAACGATATATATAATTTTGGTGGCAGTCCTATTGGAAATAGTAGAGTAAAACTAACAAATATTGAAGATTGTGTAAATAAAGGATATATCTCAGAGGGAGAAACTCCATTAGAAGTTGCAGCAAATCAGTTAGTGAAAGATGAAGTGACTATTCTGCATACAATTGGTGGTGATGACACCAATACTACAGCTGCTGATTTATCAAATTATCTAAGAGAAAATAATTATAATTTAACAGTAGTTGGTCTTCCAAAAACAATTGACAATGATGTTTTTCCTATTAAACAAACATTAGGAGCTTGGACAGCAGCTGAGCAAGGAGCTGTCTTTTTCGAAAATATTGTAAATGAAAACACTACATCCGACAGACAATTAATTATACATGAAGTAATGGGAAGACATTGTGGTTGGTTAACAGCAGCTACAGCACATGAATACAGAAAAAGATTACAAAATCTACAATTTGTTCCAGAAATAGGAATTACGAAAGAAAAATGGAACATTCATTCTGTATTATTGCCTGAAGAAGAAATAGATTTTGACAAAGAATGTGAACGATTAAATAATGTAATGAATACGCACGATTGTGTAAACATATTCTTGTGTGAAGGAGCTGGAATGAATACGATCATCTCAGAAACTGAAAAAGAAGGTGGAGAAGTTTTAAGAGATGCTTTCGGACATGTACGCTTAGATGATTTAAATCCGGGTCAATGGTTTGCAAAACAATTTGCAAAACGACTAAAAGCCAATAAAGTATTAGTACAAAAAAGCGGGTATTTCTCTAGGTCAGCTAAAGCAAACCAAAAAGATTTGGATTTAATATTTGAAGTAGCTGATTTTGCTGTTGAAAGTGCAATAACAGGAATTAGCGGTGTTGTAGGTTGGGATGAAGACAATAATAATAAACTATCTTGTATTGACTTTAAAAGAATTAAGGGGGGAAAACCATTCAACACTAACTCTGATTGGTATAAAAAAATGATGCAGGAGATAACTCAAATTGAAAAATAAATCTCTATTACAAATATTTCCACAATCTGTTTTCAAAAATAAAATTTCTGAGAAGTTAGAAATTGAAAAATGTAAAATTCATCTAAACGGATTTATTGGATCTAACAAATCTATTGTAGCTGCTTCTATCATTAAAAATGCTACATCTCCACAGTTATTTATTTTAAACGACAAAGAAACAGCAACCTATTTTATAAATGATCTAGAAAATTTATTAAATCATGAGATTTTCTTTTACCCCGCATCATACAGAAGAGCGTATCAAATAGAAGAAACTGACAATTCAAATATTCTACTTAGATCAGAGGTCTTAAATAAATTAAACAATAAAAGAAACTCTATTATTGTAAGTTACCCGGAAGCAATTTTTGAAAAAGTAGTAAGTAGAAGAACTCTAAAAAAGAAAACCATTACACTTTCTGTTTCAGACACACATCACCCTGATTTATTAGAAGAAATATTGATTGAAAATAACTTTGTAAAAACGGATTTTGTAACCGACCCAGGACAATTTTCAATTAGAGGAGGGATTGTAGACGTCTTTTCTTTTGCAGATGAGAATCCATTTCGTATTGAGTTTTTTGATGATGAAGTTGAAAGTATCCGCACATTTAATATCAATACTCAACTATCTGTAGAACAAAGAAACAAAATTTCAATTATTCCAAATACGGAAGCAAAAAAAATAGAAGAAAATCAAGTAAGTATCTTGGAATATTTGCCGAAAATCAGCACAATTTGGACAGAAGATTCTTTGTATACAATAGGAGTTTTAGAACAAAACTTTGAAAAGGCTTTTCAAGAATTTAATAAACTAAAGAATAATAATATCACTCAGATTTCTCCAGAGAAAATATTTACTAACGGAAGTGAGTTTTCAAATCAATTAGAAGAGTTCAGAATGATTGAATTTGGAAATAATATTATTTTTCCTTCTGATATTAAAATTTCATCAAATTCCAGACCTCTAACAAAAATTAATAAGAAATTTGATTTATTGTTTCAGGAATTACTTGATAACCAGAAGAAGAATTATAAAAACATTATACTTTGCTCTTCTGAAGAACAGAAAGAAAGATTTCATCAGATTTTAGAGAGTTCTGAACAGGAAATAATGTACAAAACTATAGTAAGTAATCTGCATGAAGGATTTATTGATCATGACAATAAAATTGCTGTTTATACAGATCATCAAATTTTTGATCGTCATCACAGATTTAGGAGCAAAACAAAATTTACAGACAAACAAGCTATTACTTTAAAACAACTTACAAATCTTCAAATTGGTGATTTTGTAACTCATATAGACCATGGAATTGGTGAATTTTCAGGTCTTCATAAAATTAACAATAATGGTAAGAAGCAAGAAAGTATTAAACTAATTTATAAAGGTGGAGATATTTTATACATCAGTATTCACTCTTTACACAAAATCTCAAAATTTTCAGCTAAAGAAGGGCACAAACCAAGCATCAATCAGTTAGGAGGGACAAGATGGCAAACTACCAAGAATAAAACAAAAAGTAGAATTAAGAAAATTGCTTTTAATCTTATTCAGCTGTATGCAAAACGGAAAACTATTAAAGGTTTCTCTTACTCTACTGATACATATTTACAGCATGAATTAGAAGCTTCCTTTATGTGGGAAGACACACCAGATCAAATACTTTCTACCGTAGCAATAAAAGAAGATATGGAAAAAGAAATTCCAATGGACAGATTGGTATGTGGAGATGTTGGGTTCGGAAAAACAGAACTTGCTATCAGAGCAGCATTTAAAGCTGTTGCGGATAACAAACAAGTTGCTGTTTTAGTCCCTACTACAATTTTAGCGCTTCAACACTACAAGACTTTTCGGAATAGATTAAAAGATTTTCCTTGTAAAGTAGATTATATCAACAGATTTAAAACAACAAAACACCAGAATCAAACATTAAAAGATTTAAATGAAGGAAAAGTCGATATTCTAATTGGGACGCACAGAATTGTAGGTAAAGACGTAACTTTTAAAGATTTAGGATTATTAATTATTGATGAAGAACAAAAATTTGGAGTAAATATTAAAGATAAGTTAAAAAAAATGAAAGAGAATGTAGATATCCTTACGCTTTCAGCTACTCCTATTCCAAGAACTTTACAATTCTCATTATTAGGAGCAAGAGATTTATCAATCATCAATACTCCTCCTCCAAACAGAATAGCAATACATACAGAGACAATCAGGTTTAATGAAGAGATTATCCGAGACGCAATACAATATGAAATTTCAAGAAACGGACAAGTTTTTTTCATTCATAACAGAATAGAAAATATAAAAGAAGTTGCTGGAATATTACAAAGATTAGTCCCAAATGCAAAAATAAAAGTCGGACACGGACAAATGGAAGGAAAGATCTTAGAAGAACGTATGATTGGGTTTATTGAAGGGGATTATGATATTTTAGTTTCTACAACAATTGTTGAAAATGGTGTTGATGTTCCAAATGCTAACACCATACTTATAAATAATGCAAATCATTTTGGACTCTCAGATTTACACCAAATGAGAGGGAGAGTTGGTAGATCAAATAAGAAGGCTTTTTGTTATTTAATTAGTCCTCCATATCATCAATTGTCAGATGACGCTAGGAAAAGATTACAAGCTTTGGATCAATTCTCAAATCTAGGAAGTGGATTTAGTATAGCTATGAGAGATCTAGATATTAGAGGAGCCGGAGATTTACTTGGTGCAGATCAGAGCGGATTTATAAATGAAATTGGTTTTGAAATGTACCAGAAAATACTAAATGAATCAATTGAAGAATTAAAACAAGATAAATTCCAGGAACTTTTTGAAGAAACAAAAGAACAATACTTTATAAAAGATTGTCAAATTGATACTGATTTAGAAATATTAATTCCAGATAATTATATCTCTAATATTGAAGAAAGACTAAATATTTATAAAGAATTAAATGCTATTTCGGATGAGAAAGGTTTGTTGAATTTTCAGAAGAATTTAGAAGATCGATTTAGCACAATTCCTCTTTCTGTTACAGAACTAATCTCTTCAATGCGATTAAAATGGATTGCAAAAAAATTAGGTTTTGAAAGGTTAATTCTGAAAAACGGAACAATGAGATTGCATTTTACAACAAAAACCGATTCTACATATTTTGAATCTGAGATGTTCGGGAAAATACTTAAATACCTGAAATTGAATTTCGGAACATGCGAAATGATAGAAAAGAACTCGAAACTAAGCTTAGTAATTACGAATGTAAACTCCGCATCAAAAGCAATAGATATTTGTAAAGATATTTTGAGCTAATTTCTGTATCTCTGATCATCTTAAAAGTTATTAACACATTTCATATTAGGATTGTTTTCAATTGTAAATCCCCTAGTAATTGAGTAAAATTGCAATACTAATAAAAATTTTAGATGACACAAGGAAGAAAGATAAAGAACGCTCTTATTTCGGTTTTTCATAAAGATGGATTATCACCTATTATAAAAAAATTAGAAAAACTCGGTATAGAAATTTATTCTACTGGAGGGACTCAAGATTTTATTGAAGGAGAAGGAATTAAAGTAAATAGAGTAGAAGATTTAACAAGCTATCCTTCTATTTTAGGAGGTAGAGTTAAAACTTTACACCCAAATGTTTTTGGTGGCATTTTATCAAGAAGAGAGTTAGATTCTGATAAAGAACAATTAAATCAATATAACATTCCTGAATTTGATTTAGTAATTGTTGATCTTTACCCTTTTGAAAAAACAGTTCAGTCATCAGCAACAGAACAAGATATTATTGAAAAAATAGATATTGGTGGAATATCATTAATCAGAGCGGCTGCCAAAAATTACAAGGATGTACTTATTGTTTCTGAAATGAATCAGTATTCTGATGTTCTTAATATTTTAGAAAATGGAAACGGATCCACTCAATTAGAAACAAGAAAGAAATTTGCATCAAAAGCTTTTAATATCTCTTCTCATTATGACACAGCTATTTTCAAATATTTTAATGAGGAAGAAGTTGCTTTCAAACAATCTGTAAGAGAAAATAAAGTCTTAAGATATGGAGAAAATCCTCACCAAAATGGAACTTTCTTTGGGAATCTATCAGATATGTTTGACCAATTACACGGCAAAGAACTTTCATACAACAATCTGTTAGATGTAGATGCTGCTGTAAATCTAATTTCAGAATTTAAGGATACTACTTTTATAGTAATGAAACATAATAACGCTTGTGGTATTGCAAGTAGAAACAACCTTGTTGACAGCTGGAAAGATGCACTGTCTGCAGATCCTGTTTCTGCTTTTGGTGGAGTACTAATAACAAATAATGAAATTGATGTAGAAACTGCGGAAGAGATAAATAAAATTTTCTTTGAAGTAATTATCTCTCCTTCTTACAACTCAGATGCTCTTACAATTTTAAAATCAAAAAAAAATAGAATTATATTAACCCAAAAGAATGTTGAATTAGATAAAACTCAATTCAGAACTGTTTTAAATGGAGTCTTACATCAAGATAAAGATTTACATACAGATACTATTGATGATATGAAAACCGTTACAAAGCTATCTCCTTCAGAGGAAGAATTTTCAGATATGGTATTTGCATCAAAAGTGTGTAAACACACAAAATCGAATACCATAGTTTTTGCTAAAAACAAACAACTCTTATCTAGCGGTGTAGGTCAAACTTCTAGAGTAGACGCGTTAAAACAAGCGGTTGTAAAAGCAAAAACCTTTAATTTTGATTTAAATGGAGCTGTAATGGCTTCTGATGCATTTTTTCCTTTTCCTGACTGTGTGGAACTTGCAAATAATCAAGGGGTAAAATGTGTTATTCAGCCAGGAGGATCTATAAAAGATAACTTATCGGTTGAATATTGCAATAATAATAATATGAAAATGGTTACAACTGGATACAGACACTTTAAACATTAAAAAAATAAATTATGGGATTTTTTGACTTCATGACAGAATCAATTGCTATTGACTTAGGAACTGCAAACACATTAATAATTCATAACGATAAGGTTGTAGTAGACGAACCATCTATTGTAGCTAAAGATGTTAAGACTGATGAAGTTATTGCATTTGGGAAGAGAGCTAGACAAATGCATGGAAGAGCGCATAAAGGAATAACAACAATTCGTCCATTAAAAGATGGTGTAATTGCTGATTTCCATTCTGCAGAACAAATGATTAGAGGGTTTATTAAAATGATAAACCGTAAGAAAACTCTTTTTCCACAAGCTCTAAAAATGGTTATTTGTATACCTTCAGGTATTACAGAAGTTGAAAAAAGAGCGGTATTAGATTCTGCAGAACATGCGGGAGCAAAAGAAGTATGGCTTATACACGAGCCTATGGCGGCAGCTATTGGTATTGGTATTGATGTAATGGAGCCTGAAGGGAATATGGTTATTGATATTGGAGGAGGGACAACAGAGATTGCTGTCATATCATTAGGGGGAATTGTCACAGATAAATCTATAAAGATAGCGGGTGATGAATTCACTAATAATATTAAAAACTATATGAAGACTCGTTATAATATTGCGATAGGAGATAATATGGCAGAGAAAATCAAGATAAATGTAGGTTCAGCTATGACAGAATTAGATGACCCTCCACCAAATTTTCCTGTTCATGGTAGAGATCTTATGAATGGTATTCCAAAAGAAGTGGTTGTAACTTATAAAGAGATTGCAAATGCCTTAAATAATGCGATTGAAGCAATTGAAGCAGCAATTATGAATGCTTTATTTACTACTCCTCCTGCTCTTTCTGCGGACATTTATAATACTGGGTTATATCTAACTGGTGGTGGTGGAATGCTTAGAGGATTAGATAAAAGAATCTCTCAGAAAACTAAATTACCTGTTTATGTTGCAGAAGACCCACTAAGAGCAGTTGCTAGAGGTACAGGCATTGCTCTGAAAAATACATCTGGATTCTCCTTCCTTATTCAGTAAAAGTTAATAATGAGAAATTTATTTCGATTTATTAAAGTATATCATTTTATTCTATTATTCATTCTAATAGAATCTTTCTCTTTATTCCTTTTTATCTCAAATCATAAATTTCAGCAAAGTAAGTTTTTATCTTTTACTCAGGAATATACTAGTGCTATTTTTAGTTATTATTCAGATCTAAATCAATACTTAAGCCTAAAGGATGAAAATGATTTTTTGCAAACAGAAAATGCAAAACTCTACACTCTTCTTAGCAAAGAAGAAATAAACACAAACTCAATATTAAATGAATATATTCCTGCTAGAATCATAAAAAACTCAATATTTAAACAAAATAATTTTATATTACTAAATAAAGGTGAAAAAGATGGAGTAAAAAGTGGGATGGGTGTAATAGTAGATAATGGAGTGATTGGAATTGTTTCTATAACTTCAGAAAACTTCTCTAAAGTAACTTCTATTTTGAACCAAAATTCTACTATTAGTGTTGTACATATAAAAAGCAAACAAAATGGTTCATTAAAATGGAATACATATAATTATATGACCGCTATGATAAATGATATTCCGAATCATGCAAACATTCAAATTGGAGATACTATACAAACAAATGGGTTTAGTTCCATCTTCCCAGAAGGTATAAATATTGCAAAAGTAATTTCTTATAATAAAGGAAATGAAAACGGACTCTGTAATGTAAATATTAAATTCCTGAACGATATGAATACTGCAAAAAATGTATATATTATTAACTCCTTAATTAAGGAAGAGTTAGAAGAATTAAAATGAAACATATTTACTCATATTTATGGCTCGCTCCACTTTTTATCCTTTTACAGGTCTTGTTTCTGAATAATGTTCAGTTTAATAATTATATTAATCCTCTTGTGTACTTAATCTTAATCATAACCCTACCACAAAATACTGAAAAATGGTTTCTAATTATTTACGCTTTTTTTCTAGGTCTATTTTTAGATCTATTTGAAGGAAATATTGGTCTAAATTCATCTGCTTTAATCTTTGTCTCATTTTTTAAACCCTACCTATACAACATCCTTATTCCACAAAACTCAATTGACGACAAAGATAAATTAGGTTTGAAGAACTTAGGAATTCAAACATTTAGTATCTATGCTCTCACTCTAATATTTATTCATAATTCCTTCTTGTTTTTACTAGAACACTTCTACTCTTTATCGATTTTATTACTACTGGAAATTATCTTAAGTACTATTATAACTTTTATTATCATACTTATTTTTCAGCTCTTTACATTTAAAACAAAAGAGTAATAATGAATAATCATCTACAAAGCAGGAAAAATACAATAAAAGGAATCTTACTTACAGTAGTAATTATTCTGATGTCCAAAATATTTTATATTCAGATTATTAATTCACAATACAAGAGGTCTGCAAAAAACAATGCAATAAGACCAGAAGTACAACAAGCTGCAAGAGGAGTAATTTACGATAGAAACGGGAAATTAATAGTCTCAAATAAAGCATCAAAGGATTTAATGGTAATACCTAGAGAAGTAGTAGAATTTGATACTTTAAGATTATGTGAATTAACCGAACTATCTGTAAAAGATGTTAGAACAAAACTAAAAGATGCGAAAAATTACTCTAAATATATTGAAAGTGTCTTTTCAAAACAACTTCCTTCTAAATCTGCTCTACAAATAGAGGAGGAATTAAACTTCTTTAAAGGTTTCTATATCAGAGTAAATAACAGCAGATATTATAATGTAGATGTGGCTGCACATGTAATAGGTTATATTGGAGAAGTAAATGAAAAAAAATCAAATGGTAAGTATTATACAAAAGGAGATTTAGAAGGCAAAATAGGTGTTGAAGCTTCTTACGAAAAACAACTCAGAGGGAAAAAAGGAATGAAAATGGTCTTAGTAGACGCTCTAAACAGGCCTCAAGGAAGTTTTGATAATGGCAAACACGATACTCTTGCTGTTCACGGAAAAAATATTACTACAACCTTGGATATTAATCTACAAAAATATGCAGAACAATTAATGCAAAATAAAAAAGGTGCGATTGTAGCTATTCAACCTAGTAGCGGAGAAATATTAACATTAGTGTCTTCTCCTAACTATTCGTTAGAAATGATGCAAGGTAAAGAACGATTAAAACAATTTCCTAATTTACAAGCTGACATCATGAACAAGCCTTTATTAAATCGCGCTTTAACAGAATATTATCCTCCAGCATCTAATTTTAAATTAGTTAATGGATTAATTGCATTGCAAGAAGGAACAGTAAATCCTCATAATTCATACCTCTGTAATTTCCAACATGAATTTGGAGATGTAAAGATGGGGTGTCATATGAAACATAATAATACTAATCTGAATGAAGCAATTAAAGTTTCATGTAACGTTTATTTCTCTCATGTTTGGGATAATTTATTTAAAAATAAATCTAAAAGTGAATGTTATACAACTTGGAGAAATCATGTAATAAGCTTCGGATTTGGGAATTACCTTAACAATGACTTTATGATAGGTAAAAAAGGGAATATTCCAACAGTAGAAGAATTAGACAAAGGATACCCTTATGGATGGAACTCAAATACTTTGTTAGGAATGGCAATTGGACAAGGTAAAATAGATGTAACTCCTATTCAGATGGCAAATCTAGCCACAATTATTGCTAATAGAGGGTATTATTATACTCCACATATTATCAAAGAGATTGAAGGAATCGATAATATACCAGAAAGATTTAGTCAAATAAATAATACGTCAATACAACCGAAACATTTTGAATCAATTATAAAAGGTATGGAATTAGTTCTAGAAAATATAAATGGCACCGCATATAATTCAAGAATAGATAACCTAATTATTTGTGGGAAAACAGGTACTTCTGAGAAAAAAGTAGACGGAAAAAAGAAACCAGAACATTCCAGTTTTCTTGCCTTTGCTCCAAAGGAGAATCCCCAAATTGCAATATATGTTATTGTAGAAGATGGTGGATATGGGGCAGATTGGGCTGCTCCTATTTCTACTTTAATAATTGAGAAATATCTGAATAATACTATTTCTAGAACCATACTGGAAAAACAAATGATAACCGGAAATTTGATGAATAAAAAATGAGAAAAACAATAGAAATATTCGGTAAAATAGATGGAATTACTATTTTATTATATCTGTTTTTAGTTTTCTTTGGGTGGGTAAATATTTATGCCTCGATGTATAATGACGATATAACTACTTCTGTTTTTGATTTAAGTACAAAATATGGGAAACAACTTTTATTTATTGGTATTTCTCTGTTTGCAGCATTTGTAATTCTGATTATTGACTGGAGATTTTTTGATACGCTTTCTTTTGTCTTGTACGGAATAACTATAATATCACTGATAGCAGTCTTGTTTTTTGCAAAAGAAACTGGTGGAGCTAACTCATGGTTCAAGATAGGTAATTTTAAAATACAACCTTCAGAATTTGCAAAATTCACAACCTCTCTTGCTTTAGCGAAAATGTTTAGCCTTAATAAACAAAACCTGTTTTCATTTAGATCCATGATAAGAAACTACACTATAATACTTATCCCATTTTTCTTAATTATTTTGCAGAACGACATGGGAACGGCATTAGTATTCACTTCTTTTATTTTGGTCTTCTACAGAGAAGGTTTATCAGGAAATGTGTTAATTGTTTTATTAGTGCTATTTGCTTTAGTATTATTCTCCTTACTAATTTATCCATGGATAGTTGCTGTATTTTTTACATCTCTAATCTTTATTATTTATTATTTCTCCTCTAATAGGGTTAGAAGCTTAAAAGTCTCATCTATTGTTGCTATAATATCAAATGGAATAATTTTCAGTACCGGTTATTTGTATAATCATCTTTTATCTCCTCATCAAATTGAGAGAATAAATATTTTGATAGGAAAAGACTTTGATCCACAAAATGCTGGATATAATTTAATTCAATCAAAAATTGCAATTGGATCGGGTGGTTTTTTTGGAAAAGGATTTCTACACGGAACACAAACCAGGTTTGATTTTGTACCAGAACAAAGTACAGATTTTATTTTCTGTACTATTGGGGAAGAGTGGGGATTTTTAGGGAGTTTTATTTTCCTACTCGTTTTCACTACTCTATTATTACGAATCATCTTTTTGGCGGAGAAGCAAAAATCACAATTTTGTAGAGTGTATGGATATAGTGTTGCATGCATACTTTTTATTCATTTGATAATAAATATAAGTATGACTATTGGCTTAGCTCCTATAATAGGGATTCCATTACCATTCATGAGCTATGGAGGGTCTTCACTAGTTTCATTTACTATACTAATATTTATTTTTCTAAATCTAAACTCTTATAGGATGGATATCTTAAGGTGAAAACTAAAAAAACTCCAATCTTTCAATAGGAGTTCTTCTTGTTTTAGGAAATTATATTATTAATAAAAAATAGATCTGTTATCTACAATATCTGAATTTTCTTTTAGGATCTTTAGTGCCTGCTCATAATAGACTCCAAATGAATTTTCTTGTCTTATTTTATCTTTTTCAGCTTCAGTATATTCAGTTCTAGAACCTTTACTAACTATATAAATAAGATAAGCTGCATTATTCCCCTTTATTAATCGAGAGGTTTCTCCTTCATCTAGAGCGTTAACTGCTCCAACGAAATTTTGAACATCTAATGCTTCAGTAATAGTATTATTAATTGTTGGTTCTTCAAAATTAACTCCAGATGCAGTATAAACTGTATCAGTATTAAATAAAGAAGCTGCCTCTTCTAAGGTTGGGGATCCTGATAATTGTGAAGCAATATCATCAAATTTCTGATCATTTTGGATTTCTTGTATAATAATATCCCTTACTGATTCTAATGTTTTATCGCCGTTAGGGTTAATCGCAGATAAACTAACTACTACGAAATCATCTCCACATCTATACGTTGTATTTGACACATCTCCCACTTTAGTATTTGCATCAAACATCCACCTTACAATTTCTCTTGAGTCTTGTAAGTCTTTAATATTGAATTGCATATTATTAACAGCATCAGCAGCATCATAACGAACGTTAAGACTATCAGATAAAGATTTAAAAGCACTATTATCTGTCAATATCATTGCGTCATCTTCTGATTCAGAGTCAAAATAAATCCCAGCTACAGCAACTAATATTGTAAGTAATACAACGTATGGTACAAATCTTTTAACATCTCTCTTCTTTATATATATAAAATATAACAAAACAAATATTATACCAATATCTAATAATATCCACCAATATTGAAAAATCTTATTCTTTGATTTTGAATCCTCTTGTAAAACCCCCTGACTAACAGACGCTTTAATAAATTTCTGCCCTTCATATCTACAATCCTTTATTGTGTTTTCAGAAGCCTCTATCTCTTTATCTAAATATGCTATTGTATATTTTGGAATTAATTTAGTCATACTATCGATCTTAATTAGATGAACTCCATATTGAGTAGTAACGATTTCAAAAGCTCCTATTTTAGATGTAAAACAAACGTCATTAAATTCCGAAACCATCATTCCTTCTGTGAACCATCCTAAATCACCTCCTTTAATTGAACTCTGTTTATCTTTTGAATATTGAACTGCAAGCTGACCAAAATCAGATCCATCTTTAACTTGTTTTTTTAGATCTTCTGCAAAATCTCTAAGATTAGAAATAGTGGTTATTGTATCACCCTCATCAATATTTAATAGAATATGACTTGCTTTAATAGAATCAGATCGAAGAGTACTCTCAGATAATTTAGCTATTCTATAAACTCCATCTTTTAGATATGGCCCTTCAACTGTTACTTCTTGCCTTTTAATTAAATCCAGTAAATTTGCATCTATAATATCAGACTCTTTTTGAAATGATAATATTGTACATTTACTATTAATAACAAAATTACGAGATTTCTTAATCATCTCCTGTTCTGTCTTTATAGTATCCTCTTTAGTAGGAACTATAGGAAAAGTAACATACTCTACATTTCTGGTTTCTTCTTCATTCTGATATGCTGAAATGTGCTTATCATAATAGCTCAAAATCTCTTCTTCTGTAACATCTACTTCCTCCAATGGATAAGGTATAGAAATGTATTTTACATTATCATTAGCTCTTTCATTTAATGTTGTTTCTATTTCAGACTTTGTAGTATAGATCCCTTTCTCAATTAATGTTTGATACTTTTGAGATAATCTTTGTTTGGATATTTCATCTTCCAATTGTGACCATCCTTTCTCTTGTTCTACAGGCCATTGACCTCGATTTTCTAGAAAATTACCAACCTTTTCTCCACTAAAATTTCCATTAACATCAACAAAATAATCATCATATTGTATAGTAGAGGTATCGTTAGGATTATTTCTTTTTCGTTCTTCAATTTGAGATTTATATCTGTTAAATTGATCTTCAATTAAATTTTTAAAATATAGAGAAACATTATTTGGATTAATAGAACCTGTAAATAATTCTTTTATCTCTTCATTCGTAACGGTAAGATTCAAATCAGAAGCAGCTGAAGAAATTAATTTTTCATTTACTAAACTTTCCCATGCACTCTTATGAGCTATTTCTTCTGGATCTTGATTCTTTGAAGTCCCTAAGTACTCATTATATTTATCTATATCAATTTCTTCTCCATTTATACTACCAATAGAATTTAATTGTCCTCCATTACATGAAAAAATACTTGATTGATCTGATCCCATAAAAAGAAATCCAAACATACCAAGTCCAATCATAACTAGTACTAAAACTGTTTTTTCTCTTATTTTTTCTAAAACTGCCATTTTCTTATCTTAAATTAAATTAGTTTGCGAATATACAATTGTTATTTGAGTTATGAAAATAGAACAAATATCTATTTATTTAACCATTATTCTAATAAGTTTAATGCTTTTTTCATCAACAGAATCAATAAGTAGGAGTTTGTTTTCATACTTAATTGATTCTCCTTTTATTGGAATATCTTCATGTAGTGATAAAAACAAACCTGCTATTGTTTCGTATTCTTCAGATTCCGGTAATTCCAAATTATATTTATTATTTATCTGATCCACTTCCATTCTAGAGGAAAATAAATACTCTGTATCCGATATTTTTTCATCAATTATGTCTGCAATATCATGTTCGTCTTCAATTTCTCCAACAATTTCTTCTGTTACATCTTCAACAGTAACTAAGCCTGATGTGCCACCAAATTCATCTACAACAAGTGCAATACTTTTGTTTTTCTTGATGAAAGTATTTAGCATCTCATTTGCAGTTAAACTTTCAGACACAATAGGAATTGGCAACATAACAGATTTTATTGTTATAGGTTTTTTAAACAAATCTGCAGAATGTACATATCCAATAATATTATCGATATTATCTTTGAAAACAGGAATTTTTGTATATTTAGTTTCTATAAAAAGTTTCAGCAACTGTTCAACTGAAGATTTAATATTTATAGCTGCCATATCTGTTCTGGGGACCATACATTCTCTCACTTTTATATTAGAAAGTTCTAAAGCGTTTTGCAACATCTCTACTTCTGTATTATTCCCCGAATTTGAATTAGTATATTGTGTTAAACTTTCTAGATATTCATCCAAATCTATTTTAGAAAATAGCTGATTTACTTCGTTAATCTCCAACCTAAAAATATATTTTAAAACAAATCCGGATATAGCAAGCATTACAAATACAATCGGGTATAATAAAAAGTAAAAAAAAATCAAAGGCAAAGAAAAAATCTTTAACATATAATTAGGATTTATTCTGAAAATTGCTTTTGGAATAAACTCTGCTGTAATTAGGATAATTATGGTAGAAATAATTGTTTGAGTAAATAATAATAAAAATGAAGATGAGATATTTTGAAGAAACGGGTGTAATAGCTCTGTCATTGAAATAGAGAAAATAACCAAAGCAATATTATTGCCAATAAGCATAGTTGCAATAAAATTAGATTCATCTTTAGAAAAAATAGCAATTGTTTTAGAAATAAATGAATCTGAATTTTTATCTAATTCTAATTTTAATTTATTCGATGAAACAAAAGCAATTTCAATTCCTGAAAAAAAAGCAGAGAAAATCAAAGTTATGACTACAATTGTTAATGACATACAGATATAAAAATACTAATTTTATTTCAAAGGTACAGACATTATTGAATCTGAACTAAATTTAATAAAATTAAAAGGACTCTGAATAGTATCTCCATCTAATACTCTTGAAGAGAAAAAATCAGATGTAATTTTAAAAGACAAAAAAGAAGTTTCAGATTCTTTATATCTTTTTGTAACCTCATAATTCGAATAAATAAGATCGACATTTTCATGCTTCACGTTCTTGCCTTTACCATCTTCAAAATATCTTGCTTTTCTGTTTTTATCCCAAATCAATTGTTGAGTTGAAATAATCGTATCCCCAATTTTAATATTAACATCTCCGTTAGCAATCATAATATTTGTTGTATTATTTATCGTTGCTCTATCGCAAGTTATCACCGATTTAGTATTTGTACTGTCTAGTTTATAGAAATCAAAATGTACACCTCCTGCTAGTTCTATTCTTTCTTCTTTGTCCGAAAATTTCTCCATTTTTTGAGACATAACTTTCAATTTTAAATTTCCATTCTCAGTATAAATAATCTCAGAATTTGTAAGTTGTTCTACCGCTAAATTTTCTGTATTAATAAAGTTCCTAATATTGGATTCTGAATTCTCACAGGAAGCAAGAACTATCAAAGAAAATATTAAACTAAAAGTGTATTTCAAATTATTAGTCTCTTGTTCTCACTCTAGTTGATTTACCAATCCAACAACCTACTTTGTAAGAAGATCCTGGTTCAATATCATTAAAAAAACAGTCTTCTTGCGATGGAAAGTATTTTGAGTAGGTTGAAATTCTCTTATTTGCTTTCTCAGTTAAAATATTATCAATACTTTTTGCTTTACTAAACATATCAACTGCTACCCAATATACCGATCCTCTTTCAAGATTAGAACTACCGCAACTAGATGATGAAGCAACATAAATATCTCCTAACATTAAGTATGGTTCTCCCCATTCTGGTTTTAAACTAGCTGCTGAATTTGCTGCAGATCTAGCGTCAGCATAAGCCCCCTTAATCTGATAAGCATAACATAATTTTAAGTAATAAGAAGCTTTGTAATCTATATCTTCCTGAAGTTGAATCGCTTGATTATAATATGAAACTGCTTCATCATAATTCTCTTTTGCAATACTCATATTCCCCATGTCATATGCGGATTTTGCAGTTGGATCTAATTCATGAAGTTGAGTAGCTGCAGTATAAAATACTTCATTCTCTGTACAATCCTTTTTATATAACAAAGTAGTTATCTTCTTCAGCAAAGTAATATTATCAGTTCCTAATGATAGTCTTTCTTTAAAAACTAGAATTAGATCTTCACAAGAAGCGTAAGGAGCAAAAATATTCTCCACATTAGTTAGAGCTTTCTCGTAATACTTTGCATATTTTTTATTATTAGTAATATTATAGGATATTATATCTGAAACTACAATATACGCATCTAAAACATCTTGTTTTGTGACTTCCTCTGTAGATCGTTGTACATCATCTAAAGCTTCAAAATAAGAAACAATAACTATTGGATCAGTTGAATTTCCTAAAGCTCTTACTGATACTTTTAACATTTCGTATGCTTCAGAAAATCTACTAGGATTATATTTTAATAAGTCTACTCCTTTTTTACCATATACTAGATTTTCTTTTCCATAATATTTAATTCTTTGATCATAAACCATCATTAATGTATCAATATAGGCTGATTTATTATTGTCATTCTTCTTTATTTGATGATAAATTATCTTTGGAGCATTTGCAAAAATATATTCATTAAACTCAGGACAATTAATCAAAACCCATCTCCAGCTTTTAATCGCTTCTTCATAATTTTTGTTTTTGTAGTCATTCCTGTAGATCTGATATTTCGTGACACAAGTAGCACTATCTGTACCATAATTTGTCTGAGCAAAAACACTTGTAGTAATTGTTGAAACAAAAAGTAGTAATATTAATTTCTTCATTTTTTATTCTATATTATTAATCATATTTTCTCTTTACAAACCAGATTCCTTTAAATGTAACCCCAAGATTAAATCTTACAAATTGTTCTTTTATTAACTCTTCTTCAGTAGTCCCTTTCTCTCCTACTTCCATAGAAATATTGAAATAAGAATTACTTCTCTTTACAGGAAGACCTAAACCAAAAGTAAGTGCTTTTTCTGAAATCTGCTTATTATTTAAATTTAAGTAGGATTTATCTAGCCTAGATCCTATCCTGTAATTTATTTTCTTCCAATATTTTGTTGCTGAATTATAATCAGGTGTATATTGCAATCCGGCAGAAAAACAAGTGCTGTTCTCTAAATAATCCTCTTCTATTACCTCTCCAAATTTCAGTTGATAATCACTCCAGTTCTGAGAAGAATAGTTTGCAACTAAAATCAATTTATCAGAGGAATACATCAATCCTGCAGAGAACTTTGATGGCATGGTAACTGTGCCTAATTCAGTAGAATTCTGAAAAGTATCTTTTATGATTAAAGATGAATTACTTAGTTCGTAAGTAGTTCCAATTAAAGTTCTTTTAGCTTCTAAATCAGAATTATTCTGATAGGTCATTCCAAATGAGACATCTTTATCTTCATATAGATTAGTGTTAAATAATAATCCTGCTTCATAAGTAATACCTGTAATATTTATTCGATCAACAGAACTTGTATTAAATATGGATTCATTATTAAAGTTTGCTGTTCTGTTTCTACTCAAACCTCCAAAAATATATTTTGCATTTATTCCTACAGAAAGATTTTCATGTAGTTTTACAGAAGCTCCAAAATAATAATTACTCAAACCTCCTGTTCCAGTAGAGAAAATATTAACAGTATCTTCCAAACTAGTAGCGTCATAATAATCTAATTTATAACCAATATCTGAAAAGGGACGCAAACCAGAACTAACAGAGATATATTTATTGACAGGGAATCCTAAAGAAAGATTTGAGAAATTTGTATTGCTCTCTGTTTGTGACAGATCATTCGTTTGAAAATCTGTAACTGAAGCATTTAAAGATGTAGAAAACAAGAAAGATTTTGATTTAAAGGTAGAATAAGTTGCCGGATTATTTGAGTTGATAATTTCAGAATTACAGAAAACTACAGAAGTTCCTCCTGTTGCAGATTGCTCTGGAGAAACAGAATTACTCAAGTTTCCTAAACCAAACCTAGAATATGGAGAATTAGTAGATAATTGAGAAAAACCATTTGCACTTATTAATGTAAGTGAAAGTAAAAATAGATATTTATTTATCTTCATTATATTTTAAAATTATATTTAATCCTTTAAGAACTAAATTTTGATCTGCAAATATGCTGTTTTTTAAAGCGTTTTCAAAGAAAAAAGTGTCTCCTCCTGTGACTACAACGATTAAATCCTCATTTTCTTTTCTAAATACGGAAATTAATGAATCTACTTCTGACAAAACTCCTTGCTCTACTCCTGAAAAAATAGAAGAGTCAGTATCATCTCCAATAAATTTAGATTCTCCTGAAACAGATAATTTTGGTAATAATTCTGTAAATTCGTTTAACGATTTATACCTCATTTCTAATCCAGGAGAGATTCTACCTCCTAGATATTCTTTGTTTTTATTAATAAAATCATAGGTAATACAAGTTCCTGCATCAATAACAACTGCATTTTTATTAGGATATTCTTCTGAAACAGCAACAATATTCGCAATTCTGTCTTTACCTAAAGTTTCAGGAGTTTTATAATTCAAATTAATTGGTAAACTAGTTTTATGAGAGAGATGAATCACTTCAACATCCAAATTCCAGTTCATTTCTTTTCTTACTGAAGAAATAATGACATTTTTAATGTCAAATTCTTTTATAAGAGTATTTACCTTTCCTGTTTCTATCTCAGAGGTTTTTAGGATTTCTACTAACTGATCATTATTAAATACAGCATACTTTACTAGAGTGTTTCCTATGTCAATTATTAAATTCATCAATATAAATAAGGCTTCAAATTTACGAATGTTTTATTGCTTGTATAAAGATTAGAAAATATTTCTCTAAATAAAAAAATAATCTAAATTTGCAATCTAAAATGGTGCTATAGCTCAGTTGGTAGAGCAATGGACTGAAAATCCATGTGTCCCTAGTTCGAATCTTGGTAGCACCACTTTTAAAAAAACCCTTGTAGTCAATTGATTGCAGGGGTTTATTTTTTGATTAGAATTGATATTTTAAGTTAACAAGCGGGTATGGTAAATATTTCAGCATAAGCCAATCTCCTTTTGTATTTAAAAAAGATTCTGTATACCACATATAATCATCTACTTGTGGTTCTCCAGGATCAGAATGAACTTGACCATAATGCCATTTTACAAGAACTAACTGAAATCCATAGTTGAAAGACCAATTACCAGAGTATCCTATTTCTTTTTCTTTTACCCAAGAATATCTTAATAGCATTTCGTCATAAAAGTCTCTACCAAAAACTAAAGTATGACTATTTTCACTCATATAATTTGCATATTTAATTCCTGTCACTAAAGATGGGGCGCCCACGCTAAGTATCCAATAAAAATTATCATTCAAATGAATATCGTAATTTAAGCAAATAAAACTTGGTGCATGTGACGTGCCAAGTCCACCCTCAACAGAAAAACCACTTGACAAACCTGTCTGAGAAAAAGTCAGGGTACTTAGTGTAGTCATCATAATTAAAACAAAGATTAGCTTTTTCATAATAGCAAATAAAAGCAAATAAAAAGAAGGAAGTATGCTAAGCATAATAAAAAAGGGGAAAATCGGGGTAGCAGGATTCGAACCCTATACTAAAAACTACAAATCAAAATTTACTCAAAAATTATTTTCTTTTCAACTGTTCCATCACTATACAAAAAGAAAAGAGGTTGATTATAAATCATTCTTGATTCTCTACCTAACACATCACAAACCTTTAAAAGAGTTCTTTTATTAGAAATCTGAGAGTCTGATAATCCTGAAATAGTAGAATACTCATAAAATTCATATTCTGCTCTTTCAGGAGAAAGCATCATAGCGTCATTATTTTCTGCTCGTATATAAAACTTTACATTGGTATTTCCAACAAATGGAAGCTGAATGGAATAGATACCATCATTGGGAGTTAAATCTCCGTTTGCTCCATCATCATTCATTGCAAAAGATTGAAATTTAGAATTGTATTTACTTGAAGTAATCATCAAATCAACAGATAAAGAAT
>Ga0257121_1000967_pt1 | contig 22779 bp, 17 predicted proteins | sample SI106_100metaG_FD_190180 | JGI IMG/M metagenome (GOLD analysis project Ga0257121, IMG submission 190180) | Marine microbial communities from Saanich Inlet, British Columbia, Canada - SI106_100 | ecosystem: Environmental > Aquatic > Marine > Inlet | place: Canada: British Columbia | collected... | reverse complement strand
TTTTTCTTCTATCCAAAAGATTTCACATTTGTTTGTCCTACAGAATTATTTGCATTCCAAGAAAAATTATCTGAATTTGAAGATAAAGGATGTGCTGTAGTTGCTTGTTCAACAGATACAGAACAATCTCATTGGGGATGGTTACAAATGCCAAAAGCAGAAGGAGGTATTAAAGGAATTACTTACCCGATTGTAGCGGATACAGATAAAACTATTTCCGCGAATTTCGGTGTACTTGCTGGAGATTATGAATTAGATGAAAATGACAACTTAACAGCCAACGGACCAATGATTGCTTTTAGAGGACTCTTCTTAATCGACAAAGAAGGAACAGTACAACATCAAGTTATAAACAACTTCCCTTTAGGAAGAAGTATTGATGAAACACTGAGAATGGTTGACGCATTACAACATTTTGAAGAGCATGGTGAAGTTTGTCCAGCAAATTGGAGCAAAGGAAAAGATTCAATGAAAGAAGATCATGATGCAGTTGCTGAATATTTAGCAAAACACTAAATAGAATAAACTAACATTTAAAACCCTACTCTTTATTGAGTGGGGTTTTTTATTTTTGCAGCATGAAAACATCAAGATTTTTACTAAAATTTGTTCTGAATATTTTCCCTCCTCTTCTTTTTAACAGGATTGTTTTAAAAGAAATTTCGAATGACTTTTTAGAGATGAAAGTTATTGTAAGAAGAACTCTTTTTAACATGAATTTTCATAAAACTATTTTTGGAGGTAGTATCTTTTCAGCATGCGACCCCTATTTTCCAACAATGTATTACCATATTTTTGCTAATAAAAATAGAAAATTAATTATTTGGTTAAAATCTGCTGAAATACAATACTTAAAACCTGCAGATAGTTCATTAAAACTACATTTCCAAATTACTGAAGAAGATGTAATGGAAGTGGAGAGAAATCTGAATGAAAAAGGTAAATATGAGATTTGGCATACAGTAGAAGCTATCAATAAAAAAGAGGATATTTGCGCAAGAGCAAAAATGCTGGTTTATTTAAGAGATGATGACAAGAAGAAAAAATTAGGGTTTTAATCCTTCTGAATTAATACAGTAGCATAAGCGGACACTCCTTCTTCTCTACCTACAAAACTTAATCTTTCAGTAGTAGTTGCTTTTATTGATATATCTTCTGAATCAATATTCATACATGATGCAAGTACTTTCTGCATTTCTGGAATATACGGACCTATTTTTGGTTTTTGCAAGCAAACAGTAGAATCAATATTCCCGATAGAATATCCTCTTTCTGAAATCATCTTTACAACTTCTTTTAATAAAATTTTACTATCAATTCCTTTAAATTCTTCTGAGCTATCTGGGAAGTGCTTCCCTATATCTCCTAAATTAGCAGAACCTAAAAGCGCATCACAAATAGCATGAATTAATACATCTGCATCAGAATGACCTAATCCTCCTTTTGTATGAGGGACTTTTATTCCCCCTAACCAAAAGTCTAATCCATCTTTTAATTGATGAACATCAAAACCAAAACCTACTTTAATTTTCATTAGCTACCCATTGCTCCTAAATCAAATACTAAAGTAAACCTCATAGTATTTGCAAGAGGATTAGTTCCTCCAATATTACTTGTGCTAATCAGATATGAAAAATCAAGAGCAAATACATTGTACTTTACTCCAGAACCAAAAGTTAAATATTTTCTACCTCCCTTAGTATCGTGTTCATGAAAGTAACCTGCTCTTAATGCAAATTGGTTTGCATACCAATATTCCAATCCAGCTGAAATATTTATCTCTCTCATTTCCTCTCTGAAAACACTCCCCGAAACTGGATTCCCATTTTCATCAATTTCTCCAGGTGCATCTCCAAAAGATTGAAACATACCTTCTACAACAGCAACATTCGGATCTTTACCTGCAATCATCTCTCCATCATTATTATATAAAGGAGGTGATGGAACTAATAATTTATTTAGATCAAATGACAATGAGATCTTATTATAATCATCCATTTTCGTAGTTAAATCGGTTCCTAATCTTAAATTAATTGGAATAAAATCTCTAGTAATTGTCTCTGTATATGAAATCTTGTTACCAATATTAGAGATATTCATACCAAAAGATAAATCTGATTTTTTATTTGCAATAGAAATTGGTTTAGTATAGAAAGTAGAAACATCTGTAGCAATAGATTGACCTGCAACAGTTTCTGTACCACCTGCAGATTGCCCACCTGTTAAATTAGAATAAATATATCTACCTGATATTGCAAGAGAAAAATTCCTAGATAATTTCCTAGAATAAGCAGATCCTATAGCCATTTCATTAGGTTTATACTGCCCTATTACATTTCCGGAAATATCAGTGAATGTAATATCACCTAAAGAAAAATACCTTAACTCATATCCAATTGCTTCATTCTCATTTAATTTGTAATAACCACCAATATACTGAAGATTAATATCTGGAACTAACTCTCTTAACCAAGGAACAATAGAAACAGAAATTCCGATATCATCTCTTGTAAAAGAAAGTTTTGCAGGATTCCAATGCATTGAAGATGCATCTGGTGTAGTTGCAACTCCAACATCACCCATTGCTCCAGATCTAGAATCTGGAGAAATAAGCAAAAATGGAACCGCTGTTGTAATAGTATTTAGATTTCCACCCAATACTTCATCATAATTAATCTGAGCTTTCATTTGAAAAACAGATGAGATGGAAAGGAATAATAATAAACTCTTCTTCATTATAAATTGAATTTTGGCAAATATACTTGTTTTATATTGTTAGGTAACGTGAAATTTATTTCAATATTACTAATTTCTCTAATTTTTCAATAAATTCTCCGTTCATATCTTTTACTTTTAGTTTATAGATATAGGTACCCCTAGCTATATTATCCTGAAAATCATCTCTTCCGTCCCATGAAATTGGACCTACCCTAAATCCTGTATTAGATTGTAATGAATTAATTGTTTTAACTAATTTACCCGAAACTGTAAAAATCTGTATCTGAACTTCTAAATTTTGATTTGGACGATTATGCTCAAAGTAAAATGAAGTATTAGTAGTAAATGGATTCGGATAATTTAGCAAATGTTCAATCACGAAATCTTCTGTTTCTGCAACAACAAATTCTAAAGTTGCCTCTGAAGAATTATTATGTACATCCCAAACCTTAAAGTCGATAGTGTGTAATCCAGGATCCATTTCATTTAACAAATATTCAACTTTTCCTTTCTGATAATTATCTAATTCAGCTTCATAATAATCGTTTAGTATTATTTTATTGGAAGTTTCTCCATCAAGAGTAATTGTAATATCATGACCAATTCCGTTGCCTACAGTATTTATTCCAGATGAATCTTCAACAAAAGCCAGAAATACAGGAGTTGAGTTTGTAATACTACCAGAAACAAATTGTTTATCATTCATATAAAGTTGAATTGACGGCCCCATGTCATCAGGGGTAATGTCAGAAGAAACTCCTCCAACAATAAAACTCTCATTCCATCCGCTTGCATCAGTATTCTGTACGCTTTCTGCAGCATAATATGAAATCCTTCCAAAATCAAGATTATAATCAATATCTTTCGGAACAATAAAAGTAAAAGTAAAGACTCCATTTGTAACAGATGATTTTCCTTTATAAATAATATTGTCTTGTTTCTTATAAGGCATAGGAGTAGAAGATTGTTGACCTTGAGTAGTTGCAGTAAACTCCTTATCAAAAACTATAATATCAATCTCTCCATTAAAACTACTTACTTTTACAGAGTCCTCATCTATTATCTCTCCTTCAAAAGTAACTTTTGCAAGTGCAGATAAAGTATCCGGAATGATTGTAGTCTTCACTCCATAATCAGGATAAGCCAAATACATCATTGGATCTCCAAGTAAGGTAAATTTCTTGCTATTAATTGATGTTCCGCTAAGTGCTTTTGTTTGCAGGAGAACATCTCCTAAATTAGGATAGTTCCCATTTGTTTTCTCAAATAAAGAATTTATAAAATTGGTATTTAAATTATAATTCAGATGAGAATATACGTATCTGGTTGTTGTAAGAAGAGCTACCCCACCACCATCTGGAGATAAAATAATATGTTCTCCTCCAGAAGTAAGCTCAGGATTATCTAATCTTCCAAATTCGCAAGTAGCAGTTACAAATAATGGTAATTTATCATAGTTCTCCCAATCTTTAATTTGATCTATATCTATAATTCTTTCTGATGTCAGTCCTGATTCACCACCATGTCCTGTATAATTTACTAATAAAGCCCCTTTATCTAATCTTCTATTTATAGCATCTTTACATCCCTCGCTTCTAGGCCCAACAGGAGTGGATTCTTGATTAAAAATATCTAGATATAGTTTATCAAAATTGTAATTATTATAATTATCATCAATTATATTACATAAATTATCTGATTGCTGCATATGAATATTTCCATCATTATCATCTCCATCATCTGCAATAAATGCAGCATAATTTCTCCAACTACCGATAGATTCCTTGTCATGATAATGAATAATCTTATTTACCATACCGTTTGCTTCCTGCAGTGTTTTTGCAGGCAATCTTCCGATTCCAACATCAACTAAATCATTATTTAATTCTCCTTCATTATTATCTAAATATCCAAAATAATCATCTGTTGCAAAAGTATTTAAAGGACTTAAAGAATTATTAGATTGATACGTAATTACAAAATTTGTATTATTTGGTATTCTATCTTTTGGATCATAAGAAGCATCCCCAAGAATTAATAAGTACTTAAAAGTAGAATCTGGTAAATCATACAGATATTTACAATAATCTCTGATGGCAGAAATATCTTGTTTTCCAGAAGAAAATTCATTATATATTTGATCTGGAGTTACAACTTTACATTTACTTCCATCTTTCTGTAAGTGGAAATCTGCAAGAGCTTGTGCTGAAGAAAGAAAATTTGAATGCGTAACAATAACCATCTTTACATCTGTATCCCCATGTAAATCTTGATTTGGAACATAACCTATTAAATTTGGAATTTTATATTCTGTTCCAGTAAAAGCAATAAATTTTTCATCAGAAAGACCAATAGGCATATCATATCCAAACGTAACAGTATTTAATAAATTTGGAGGAACATATAACTCATGATTAGTTACATTTGTAGGATCTGTAACATTCCATACTTTTAAAGAAGGAATTACATTTTCTAATATTAAACCATAAGTCTGATTACCACCGGAAGAAATAGTTTTCCTGAAATTCATTTGCGAGCCAGACATAGTTAGATCCCTAAAACCACAAACTTCAATGTAATTTAACCATCCCTTATGACTAGAAGAATTTCTATTAAAATTAATATCAATATTCAAATTATCCGAAACTGCAGAAAACTGACCACTAACAGAGGTAGTTTTTGCATAATCGTCCAAAAATCCCGATACAACAACTCCAACATCAATATTCATAAATTCTGAATTATTATAATTAAAAGAAAAATTAGGAGTGGAAAACGCTCTGGCAGCAACATTTGCTTTTATATGAACTATAGAATTATCTACAATATTTGGAGTAGAAAAAGAGAATGTTTGTGATAAATCTGCATCAAATTCTTCTCCATACCATTGTTCTCCAGATTTAATAAAATTTGTTAAATCCTCTTCATGAAATTCATGGAAGTTAAATTTATCATTAAATTTTATTTCTCCTTTATTTTTTAAGGTGTAATCTTCTATTCTTTTTGGATTTCCTGTACTATTAATAGTAATAAAATAATAATTAAAATCATCATACAAATGTTTGTAATGATGATACTTTCCTATATAATTATCATATGGTTCCCATATATCAACATCTTCTCCATAAAATAACAGATAATCACCACTTTCAAAAATTCCGTTATTGTTGTTATCTACAATTTCAATAGCGTCTTCTTGTAAATCCTGATGTCTAAAATCAGAATTTAACCTAGGAAGCATTCCTCCTCCATTTCCATACAATCGGATAGAATTTACATTCAAATTAGTAGTATTTATTCCTAAAGTTTGTAAATCAGAGAAAGTTAGTTGAAAAACACCATTTTCGCTTACTGATATTTTATACCAATCTCCATCTTTTAAAACGGAGCTTATTTTCACGGATTTTTTCTTTGTTTCATGAAAAAACTTCTTTTGAGTGCTCCTATAAGTGAATTTTGTAATTTTCTTGTAATTATTTCCTGTTTTAATATAAGGAAAAACTAATATCCTATTATAGTAATTATGATCCGATTTCAATACATCAGAGGAATATACAATAGAATTTGACACATCTAAATTACTCAATTTCATTTTCTCTTTATCTGATATAGAAGTGTATTCTATATCAAAAAGTTCGATTTCATAATATTCAGAAGATTTAAGTTTAGTTATTCTCTGATATGAAGGTAATCCTTGATAATCTTGCAAATATGTTGAATTCTCAAATGTTTCTACTTTTATTCCATTCTCATCCGTACTAATCCAATTTAAAAAAATAGTGTTCTGAGAATAACTAACAACTGAGAAGAAAACAACCAAATTAAGAAGAAATATCTTTTTAAAATTCATAAAACAAAAGTAAGTATTTATTAATTTCTGAATAGGATAACGACAAATAAAAAGAAAAATTATATCTACTTCTTTTAGTAATAAATAAAATTCATATCTTTGTAAAATTCAAATAAAGAAGAAGATACTATATGAAGAACAATATATTAAAGTTATTCCTACTATCGTTTACACTAGTTTTACTAGGTAACAACGCTTATGGACAGGACCCTGCATTTAGTCAATTTTACTCTAATCCATTATACTTAAATCCGGCATTTGCAGGAGCAAATAATAACGGATGTCCAACCACAAACTTAAATTATAGAGATCAATGGCCTGGAATCGGAAGAACTTATGTTACTTATTCCGCTTCATACGACCAACACGTAGATGCTCTAGGAGGAGGAATTGGTATTTTAATTCATAAAGATCAGGCTGGTTCTGGGAACCTAAATACCTTAAATGCTTCCCTTATCTACTCTTATCTACTTGAAGTAAATAGAGATTTGACATTTAAAGTAGGTTTTGAAACCTCGTATAAGTCATTAGATCTAGATTGGGGAAATCTTACATTCGGAGATCAGATTGATCCAACATATGGTTTTATTTATACAACACAGGAAGATATTGTCAATAACCCAAATCATGTTGACTATCCTGATTTCTCAACAGGTTTTTTAGGTTATACTGAAAAAATGTACTTTGGTTTTTCAGCTCATCACCTTACTCAACCAAACCAAGGATTTATTAGTGTAAGTAATTTACCAACAAAATACACTGCCCATATTGGAGGTAAGTGGCCACTTAGCCGATACAAAAATGACATTATAACTATCTCACCTAACTTTTTATACCAAAAACAACAAGAATTTCAACAATTTAACTATGGGGTTTATATAAATAGAGGACCTATAGTTGGTGGATTATGGGCTAGAAATAGTTTAGAAAACTTTGATTCATTTATATTAATGTTTGGTGTAATACAAGACGCATTCAAGTTCGGGTATAGTTATGATATTACAGTAAGTAATTTAAGAAATAGCAATACACTAGGAGCTCACGAATTATCATTTACTCTGTACATGCCATGCAAAACCAGAAGTAAATCATTTAACACAATAAGCTGCCCACAATTTTAGTTATATAAAACCAAAAAAAGTAAAAAATTAGAAAAATGATAAATAAAAACACCGTATTAATAGGAATTTTAAGCGTTCTCATTATATCTTCATGTTCGAAATCTTCATCTACTAAAAGTAGTAAAGAGTCTTCTACAACAGGGTGGAAATATAATGATCGGAAACAAGGTGGTTTTGATGTTGTTAAAAAATCGGAACAGACACCAGGTCCTGGATTAATGTTTGTTGAAGGAGGTAGATTAACAATGGGAAGAGTTGATGAAGATGTTATGTCTGACTGGAACAATATCTCAAAAACTGTAACTGTATCTTCTTTCTACATTGATGAAACTGAAGTTAGAAACCTTGACTATGTAGAATACCTTGAATGGATAAAGAAACATTATGTATATGAAAACAGTCCATTCTTTACAGGAACTGCAAGACCTGAAATTTATAAGAAAGCTCTTCCAGACACTTTAGTATGGAGGGATAAATTAGGTGAAAATGAAATGTTCGTTAACAACTATTTAAGACATCCATCATACAGAGAATATCCTGTTGTTGGAGTTAGCTGGGAACAAGCAAATAATTACTGTATCTGGAGAACAGATAGAGTAAATGAAAGAATTTTAATTGATCTAGGTTTAATAATGGAAGTAACTCATCCAGACAGAGAAGGAATTGAAGTTCCATTTACTACAGATGGATATCTACAAGGTTCTGAAGATTACTTAGCTTATTTTGTAACAGAAAAACAAAAATCTAAGTTAGATAACCTAAAAGTATTAAAAGATGATGATGAAGGAAGATATACTAATATGGAAGATGGAATACTGTTACCAAATTACAGACTTCCTACTGAAGCAGAATGGGAACATGCTGCCTTAGGGTATGTTGGGAATAATATAGGTGATAATCATAACGAAAGAAAAATTTATCCTTGGAATGGTTCAGGATTAAGAAATAACACCAAGCAAAATCAAGGAAAAATAATGGCAAACTTTAAAAGAGGAAGAGGAGATAATATGGGAGTTGCTGGAAGTCTTAATGATGAAGCTGATATTACGGCTCCTGTTAGATCTTACTGGCCAAATGACTATGGATTGTATAATATGGCAGGAAATGTTTCTGAATGGGTAGCTGATGTCTATAGGCCTATTACTGAACAAAATAGTACTGCAGATCACAGACCATTTAGAGGAAATGTATATACTACTCAGAAAAAAAACCCAGATGCTAGTCCTGGAGAAAATCCTTATATCATTAATGATAGTACAGGTCATATAGAACAAACTGACTACAAATTAGAAGCAGATAACATTTATAGAAGAAATTATAAAAAAGCTGATAATATTAATTATTTAGATGGTGATATTGAATCTCAAATGGGAAGTACTACTAAAGACGTTGATGAAAATAGCGATGAGGATAAATCAACAATAAATATTGACAAAAGAAATAAAGGACAAGATGATGATGGAAATATTCAAAATATCAGAAATACCGGTAACAGTAATGAAATGTATAGCTATGGCGAAACTACATTAATATCTGACAAAGCTAGAGTGTATAAAGGTGGTTCTTGGAAAGATAGAGCTTATTGGCTAAACCCTGGAACTAGAAGATTTCTAGATCAAACTCTGGCAACTGACTTTATCGGTTTTAGATGTGCCATGGATAGAGTTGGGCCGCCTCAATCCGATTTAAAACAAAATAAAAGAAGAGAAGTTGATTATAGTAAAGCAAAACAATAATCAAATAAATATCTAAAATGTAAAACCCCTTAATTGGGGTTTTCTTTTTTATAGTATGACCATATCTGAATTATATAAAACATATCAGGAATTTCCTGTAATCTGTACTGATAGCAGAAACATTCAAAAAGATAGTATATTCTTTGCTTTAAAGGGAGAAAATTTTAATGGAAATAAGTTTGCTAATCAAGCAATAAAGGATGGATGTAAACACGCTATTATTGATGATAAAGAATATAATAAAACTAATTGTATCTTAGTGAATGATGTGAAGTCTACACTTCAGGAATTAGCAGAGTTTCACAGAAATAAAATAAATATTCCTGTTATAGGAATAACAGGGACAAATGGAAAAACAACTACTAAAGAACTCATTAATTCTATACTTTCATCTGAATATAATTGCTACAGCACTAAAGGTAACTTAAATAATCAGATAGGTTTACCTTTAAGTATCTTAGAAATAGATAAAGATCATGAAATTGCTATAATAGAGATGGGAGCAAGTGAGATTGGAGAAATAAAGAATTTGTGCAGAATTGCAAAACCTACATCAGGACTCATAACTAATATAGGAAAAGCTCATTTGGAAGGATTTGGAAGTTTTGAAGGAGTAATGAAAGCCAAAACAGAATTATATCATTATCTGCAAGAAAAAAATGTAATGCAATTTGTAAATAGAAATGATGATTTACTTATTCTAAAAAGTAATGAGAAAAAGAGAATAACTTATGGTAAAGAATCTAACTCAGATTTTATAGCTACATTAACTTCTAGTTTCCCTTTTATCTCTGTAAAAATAAAAGATACTGAAATAAATTCTAATCTTATAGGGGAGTTCCAATATGATAATATCGTAGCCGCATCTTGTATTGGAGATTTCTATAATATCTCCTATAAGAACATTAAAAAATCTATAGAGGAATATATCCCAAAAAACAACAGAACTGAATTAATAGAGACAGAAAACAATAATATTATCTTAGATGCATATAATGCGAATCCTTCAAGTATGGAATCAATGATAGAATCGTTTATTAAATTAGATAAACCAAATAAGATGTGTATCCTGGGAGAAATGAGAGAATTAGGTAAATATTCTAAAGATGAACATCAGAAATTGATTAACCAAATAGAAATAAGTGGAATTGAAAGCATCTTTGTCGGTGAAGAGTTCTTAAATCTTACAAACAAAAATATTTACTTAGAAACATCAGAACTTATTGATAATATCACTAGATATAATCTGAAAAAGAGAACTATTCTAATAAAAGGATCAAGAGGAATAAAGTTAGAAAATCTAGTAAAACATCTTTAAAAATCTTCTTCTAATGCATCTCTTACTAACTTCCTGAGTATTATTATAAAACAAATAGTAAAAACACCTAGAAAGGTGAAGATAACTATCCAAAATAAATTAGATCTATTTATATTCTCAAGAGGAAGTACTGGTTTGTCAACAATTTGAATCAAAGGTGTCTCATTTAACACACTCATATGTGATAATTCTATATTTTTTCTTAATTCTAAATAAACAGCTTGTAAAATCTCAACCTCTCTCATATATTGAAGTTCTTCCAATCTTCCTGATGCTGTCATAACTCGCATGTTGTTGTCTTTTACTTTTGCAAAATTTCTTTCTGATATTTTTAGAGATTTAAAAATAGAATCAGATCTAGATTGTAAATTATCTAATACATTCCTAGATTTTTCAGTCTGATAATCTATATACATTTCTGAAATCTCATCAATAACTATTTCTGTAAAATTCTTTGCAAGCTCAGCATCTAAAGACTCAAATGAAAGATTAATAATATTAGATTCATCATTCTGAAACAAAATCTCCATGTTTTTATTAATAATTCTAAACCATACAATACTTGTAATACTATCATTATAATTATTGCTAGATAAATTGATAGTTGAACTATCTGTTATCATATTATTTATATGAATATAATGATTTATCAATAAATCTGATTTTCCTTCTATTTTACATGTATTATTTAATGTTCTTTCAATTATCTTCCTTGACTTTAATAACTCTATTATATTCTGTTGATTAAATGAAGATGTTGCACTCCCTCCCATATCTATTCCAATCATATTTGCCATTCCACTAATAGTAGATAGATTTGATCCTTCAGACTGATCCTCAACTATAAAAGAAATTACTGCATTATACTGATCTTCCTGTGATCTTGAGAAACCAAACCCTATCAAAGAAAAGATAATTGCAACCGCAAGAATAATAAGTAATCGTTTCTTTAACTCATTCTTATAATCTGAGATGGTAACTATAATACCTTTAAAAGAAGCCTCATCATTATTTTTCATAATATACTATTAAAACGAACCGGTAATTCTATTAATTAACAAATATAAAGACATAACACCAGTAACTTTTATAAGTGTCTTTTCAATTGCTACATTCCAATCTAAAGGAGTTGCTTCCATTTCTTCAACTTGTTCTTTAGACATTAGTTTTATCGTAGATCCTTTTGTTACCTTTGGGGATAAAGAAAACAATCTATAGTTTATTGATCGTTTAACAGATCCATTTGGATAAACTACTACTGTTCTATTTTTATTGTTTTCTCTTGCATATCCTCCTGCAAAATTATTAATATAATAATTCGCTCTTTTTCTTTCAAAATAAGGAACACTTATACCAGTACCTTCATAATTATATAAATCACCTGTAATATATACTGTACTATTTGATTTTGGAATTACCAGACTATCCCCTTCAAGTAATATGATATTGTGTTTTGAATTTATTTTTAATGCTTTATTCATCTCAAAAGAAACTACATTAATATCTTCAAATTCTCTTTTTTTAGACCGAATTCCTAGTTCAGAATTTACTAGATCTTTAGAATACTTTTTATAAAGAGCTGTATCAGATAAAATAACTTCTTTAAACTCTTCTGAAATTATATTTTCTTCCTCTTTAGACATAACTTTTGTTTTTCTATATAATTTTACACCTTCCAGAAATGCATTTTCTGTAAGACCTCCACATCTTTCTATAATATCAGAAATCCTATCCCCTTCCAAAGTTAATGAGTAGGTTCCTGGGTACATTACTTCCCCATCTACAACAACATGTATTGGTTCTTGGTAATCTGGGTTCTTTCTAACAAAAATCTGGTCATTTGCTTGTAAATCGAAATTATTATACTCTTCTTTAAGAGATAGATCTGTATTAATTTCTGCTACTAGAACTACACTACTTTTTGGTATAATAGAACCTGAATTTACTTCCAAAACACGAGAAATTTCTATTCTACTTCCACTTGCTTCTTGTTTTATTCCTCCTGAAAGTTCAATAACATCCTCAAGTTTTAATCCAGAACCATAAATTAAATCTCCACTCTTTCTTACAGAACCAAAAACTGAAACTATATAATCATCTTGAAAATCATCAGTAGATATAACATTTACAATATCATACTCTTTGAGTGTAATATTATCTTTACTATTAGAATTATCTAATGCACTAGATAGATTTACTGTGATAGTAGTTCTGCTTCTATCAGAATTTAATCTTAGTATATATGCATGCTCTTTATATAAGTATTCATTTAAACAATTAGCTCTTTTCAATAAATCTGATATTTTCTCTCCTTGAACAAATTCATAATCTCCTTGTACTCCAACAGTACCTTGTACGCTAATAAAATTAGAGGTTTTTCGTTGAATTTTATTTACAATAATCTCATCTGCTGCATTAAGATTTGTAGTAAGTAAATCCTTTTTATGAACATCATGAACTAATAATTTCCCATCTTCAAACCTTTTTAAAGTAATAATATTCTGAGATGCTTCTGTCGTATATCCTCCTGCAAATGCAATTACATCATCCATATTATCTGATGATTTTACTTCATAAGTATATGGTCTATTTACCTCACCTTTAACCTCTACTAAATTAGTCGCTGCAGATACCAAAATATAATCTCCATCCTGCAAATAAATATCTGTGTGTTCTGAAGGGTTGAACAGAAATTCATACACATCTAATGAATCAATAACCTTTCCGTCTCTTTTTATAAAGATATTTCTAACTGAACCAATCTGTGTTGGACCTTTAGCTACCATTAAAGCATTAAATGCAGTATTGATTGCAGGTATAGCGTAAGAACCAGGATTATACACCTCTCCCACTATATTTACTAGAATCACTCTAGAATAAACTAAAGAAATATCCATTTCGGAATTATTCATTCCTAATTTTTTTCTTATCAAAGATCTTGCTTGTTCAAAAGTTAATCCTTTCACATATATTCTGCCAAAACTAGAAGGACTTATATAACCTTTTTCGTCAACAGTAACTAGATCTGTATAATCAGAATTACCCCATACTGCAATACTGAACTGATCTGAAGGTCCTATTTCATAATGACTTGGAGGATTTTCTGAGGTTGATTGCTGAAAAAATGACAGATCATTAGTTCTGAAAACATCTTGACCATAAATTTTTGCTTTAGGAAAACTGATTGTATCTTTTGATATCTGCTCTCCCATATTCTTATAAAATTTCTGAGCATTATCTGTTGAAGATGTATCCGATTCATTAGTAGAATATTTGCCTCTATTGTATTTGAAGTCCATAGCTTCAGAAATTTCCTCTGATGAGAGTCCCATTTGTTGTAACACTTGTTCTGAAGGTATATCAGAGGGACGAATCTCATTAGGATCCATATTAGATGGCAGAAATTTTAAATAGGTTTGATTAATTTCTGAAGGCATGTCTTGAGTGTAAGCAGTAAAACTTACAAGACAAACTAAAATCGATAAAATATTTCTTTTCATAATTTTTATTTTAATACTGAACGTGAAATGACAATTCTTTGAATTTCAGAAGTTCCTTCATAAATTTGAGTAATTTTCGCATCTCTCATTAGTCTTTCAACATGATATTCTTTTACAAAACCATAACCACCATGAACTTGTACAGCTTCAATAGTAGTTTTCATTGCGGTTTCTGAAACAAAGACCTTTGCCATTGCCGATAGTTTATCATAATTCTTACCATTATCCTTTAACCAAGCTGCTTTTAAACAAAGTAATCTTGCTGCTTCAATTTCAGTTGCCATGTCTGCAAGTTTAAAAGCAATAGCTTGATGTTTATTTATTTCTTTTCCAAAAGCTTTTCTTTCTTTTGAATACTTTAAAGATAATTCATAAGCACCTGAAGCAATTCCAAGCGCCTGAGAAGCTATTCCAATTCTTCCTCCAGAAAGAGTTTTCATTGCAAACTTAAATCCAAATCCATCTTGTCCTATTCTATTTTCTTTAGGAATTTTTACATCTGTAAACATTAAAGAATTTGTATCCGAGCCTCTGATTCCTAACTTATTCTCTTTAGGTCCGACAACAAAACCATCCATACCTTTTTCTACAATAAATGCATTGATCCCTTTATGTCCTTTTTCTATATCAGTCTGTGCAATAACCAAATAGACAGAAGCAGAATTTCCATTTGTTATCCAATTCTTGGTGCCATTTAACAAATAATAATCACCCATATCAATGGCAGTTGTTTTTTGTGAAGTTGCATCACTACCAGCTTCTGGTTCAGACAAGCAAAACGCACCAATTATTTCTCCACTTGCTAGTGGTTTCAAATATTTTTCCTTTTGTTCTTCGGTTCCGTACTCTTCTAATCCCCAACAAACTAAGGAGTTATTTACCGACATTACAACCGAACTAGATGCGTCTACTTTTGATATTTCTTCCATAGCTAACACATAAGATATTGAATCCATTCCAGCTCCTCCATATTTTGGGTCAACCATCATGCCTAGAAACCCTAATTCTCCCAACTTCTTTATTTGTTCTGTTGGAAAAGACTGATTTTCATCTCTTTCTATTACTCCAGGCAAAAGTTCTGTTTGAGCAAAATCTCTTGCCGCATCTCTAATCATTTCATGCTCTTCGGTGAATGTGAAGTCCATATTCTATTTAACTATATTTAAAAAAATTCGTTGCAAAAGTACAGAATTTTAAGCTATTTTTGTAAACTATTTAAGATGAATAAAGAATATCATATAATTGGAGTAATGTCTGGCACATCATTAGACGGACTAGATATTGTGAAATGTACTTTTAAAAAAGAAAAAAAATGGAGTTTTCAACTAGAAAATTCTGAAACAATTAAGTATTCAAAAAAATGGAGAAATACTCTAAAAAGTTTACATCTAAAAGATGAAAATGAAATAAAAGATATTGATAAGCTTTATGGGAAATTTATAGGAGAAAAAGTAAATGGATTTATTAAAAAACATAATATACATGCCAACTATATCTCTTCACATGGACATACAATTTTTCATGATCCTGTAAACCAATTTACTTTACAAATAGGTGATGGAGAAGTAATTTCAGAAGTAACCAAAATTACGACAATAAATAATTTTCGTGAACTTGACATCTCCTTAAATGGACAAGGAGCTCCTCTTGTTCCAATTGGAGATTTATTACTTTTTTCTGACTATAAATATTGCCTAAACTTAGGTGGATTTGCTAATATCTCAGAAAAGAAAAAAAATAAGATAATCGCATTTGATATTTGTGCCGTAAATTTTATGCTGAATAAATTATCTAACAGAATTAATTTGGAATACGATAAAAATGGAGATGAAAGCAGAAAAGGACGTGTAAAACAAGATTTGATAGAGGAGTTAAACTCATTGGATTTCTTTGAAAAAGAAGCTCCAAAATCGTTATCAAGAGAGTGGGTAGAAGATGAAATTTATCCTATTATTGATAAATACAATTACTCTATTATTGATATACTCAGCACATTTACAGAACATATTGCTATTCAAATAGGCAGGCATTTACAAAACGAAACTGTTTTAGTTACTGGAGGAGGAACATTTAACAAATTCCTAATGGAAAGAATTGAATTGCACTCAGAATCTGAGATAATACTACCAAAGTGTGATATTATCAACTTTAAAGAAGCAATAATATTTGGATTTCTTGGAGTATTAAAATTAGAGAATATCGACAACTGTTTAAGTAGTGTAACTGGATCAAAGAAAGATTCTTGTAGTGGAGATATTTATAAAAAATAAGGAGGTTGTAAATTAAAAACTTTCACCCTTTATTTAGTACATTTGCAAAAGATTTAACAATAGGAAATGGAAGATTTATTAAAAAAATTTGAAGAAGAAAGTCCAGAAGTAGTCTTTGAGTGGCAGGATAAAGAGACTGATGCGAAAGGTTGGATTGTGATGAATTCATTAAGAGGAGGAGCTGCAGCTGGAGGAACAAGAATGAGAGTTGGTGTTACAAAAGAAGAAGTTTTAGCGCTTGCTAAAACCATGGAAATAAAATTTACAGTTTCTGGGCCACCTATAGGAGGAGGAAAATCAGGAATAAACTTTGACCCAAAAGATCCTAGGAAGAAAGAAGTATTAGAAAGATGGTTTGCAGCTGCAAAACCATTTCTAAAATCATATTATGGCACTGGTGGGGATATGAATGTAGATGAAGTTCATGAAGTAATTCCAATTTGTGAAGAGAATGGAATATTATTTCCATTAGAAGGAGTTTTAAGAGGGTATCATAAAAAAGATGAAAAAGGTACCATGAAAATCATCAATCAGTTATCCGAAGGTGTCCCTTTGATTGTAAAAGAAAACAATTTAACTCCCGATACCAATAAAAATTATTCAGTAGGAGATTTAATTACTGGTTATGGAGTTTCTGAATCAATTTTGCATTACTACAATATTTATGGTGGTCATGTAAAAGGTAAAAAAGTAATTATACAAGGGTGGGGGAATGTAGGAGGAGCAGCTGCTTTCTACCTGTCTCAAGCAGGAGCTATTATTGTAGGTATTATTGATAAAGTAGGAGGTGTAATAAAAGAAGAAGGTTATACTTTTGAAGAGATAAAATATCTAATAAATAACAGAACTTCTAATTTCTTAGAAGCAGAAAACATGATGAGTTTTGAACAGGCAAATAAAAATATTTGGAGTATAGGATCTGAAATTTTTGTTCCTGCGGCGGCTTCAAGGTTGTTGTCTCAAAACCAATTAGATCAAATGATCAACAATGGGCTGGAAGTGATTTCATCAGGAGCGAATGTTCCATTTGCTGATAAAGAAATATTCTTCGGACCGATATCAAAGAGTGCAGATGAAAGAGTAAGTGTTTTACCAGATTTTATTGCAAATTGCGGAATGGCAAGAGCGTTTTCATACTTAATGGAAGATAATATAGAAATGAATGACACCTCAATTTTTAAGGCTGTGTCAAACACAATAAAAAATGCGATACAAAACACATATAATATTAATAATAATAAAACTGCGATCTCAAAGACTGCTTTTGAAATTGCACTAAAACAACTTGTATAATGGGACAATTAAGATTTTTTTTAAAAACAGAATATTTAGAAAACTCAGCACAAACTTATTTAATCTTTGTTTCTGCAATTCTTTTGGGATTAATTTTCAAAGGACTAATCTCTAAATATCTTAGTCACTCTCTTTATAGAGTAATAGGAAAGAAAGAAAAAAGAGTCGGAGTAGAGAAATTTGATAGTCTTTTAACGCGGCCAATTGCATTTTTCATTATGTTGTCTATTCTGTATTTTGGATTTCATGCCGCTGAATTTAATTTTGAAGAATTGAAGTCAACATTAGGAGAGGGATTATATAATGGATTAGAGATGATAGTTTCAAAAGTATTCTCGCTTGTATTTATTTATTCTATTTTTCGAATCTTACTTAGAATTGTGGATTATGTTGGGTTGATATTACTCAAACGATCTGAAGAAACAGAAAACAAAATGGATGATCAGTTAGTCCCATTTGCTATGGAAATCATAAAATTTATTGTTTATATTTTCGCAATTTTTGTCATATTAGGGAATGTTCTAGATGTAAATGTTACTGCACTTGTTACAGGACTTGGAATTGGAGGTCTTGCTCTTGCTATGGCTTCAAAAGAGAGTTTAGAGAATCTGTTAGGTTCTTTTACAATTTTCCTAGACAAACCATTTACTGTTGGAGATACTGTAACTGCTGGCACAGTAACAGGAACAGTTGAAAAAGTTGGTTTCAGAAGCACTCAAATCAGAACTTTTGATAAAAGTCTAGTCACAGTTCCAAATAAAAAAATGATTGATGCTGAACTAGACAATTTAGGAATGAGACCTGTAAGAAGAGTTAAGTTTGATATTGGTCTAAACTACGAAACAACTGCAGAACAAATAAAAAATATTGTATCCGACATTCAAACTATGGTAGATGATCACCCAAGAACAAATGATGAGGGGAGAGTTAGATTCCAAGAATTTGGATCAAGTTCTTTAGATATACTTGTAATCTATTTTGTAGACAGTCCAACTTGGAATGATTTAATAGATGTGAGAGAAGATATAAATTATAAAATTATGGAGATTGTTAAAAAACATAATTCAGATTTTGCGTTCCCATCTACAACTGTATATTTGCAGAAAAATTAAATCTCTAATTAAAACACATAAATTTTATGATTATTACACTTATGATTGTTGTATTCGTTTTAGGATACATGGCAATTGCATTAGAACATCCAATAAAAGTAGATAAAGCAGCATCTGCACTTCTAATAGGAGGAATAACATGGGCACTTTTTGCTTTCGGAGTTTTTGATATCATTGGCAATGAATCTAAGAAATTTTTAGAATTTATTGAATTCTATAAACTGGAGAATCCAAATAAAACTTTAGAATGGATTTCATTAAATTATCATGAACTCAAAATACATTTCTTAGGAAACGAACTCGCTCATCATCTTGTTGATATTGCAGAAATTTTATTCTTCCTTCTTGGAGCAATGACTATTGTAGAATTAATTGATGCTCATGAAGGATTTGCAATTATTACAGATAAGATAACTACAAATAAGAAAGTAGCTTTAATGTGGATTTTGTGTACAATTACTTTCTTCTTCTCAGCAGCTCTGGATAATCTGACAACCGCTATTGTTATGGCCGCATTACTTTCAAAATTGATAAAAGACAAAGAAGATCTTTGGATGTTTGCAGGTATGGTAATCCTTTCTGCAAATGCAGGTGGTTCATGGTCACCAATTGGAGATGTAACAACAATCATGCTTTGGATTGGAGGTCAGGTTTCTGCCGCTAATATCATTACATCTGTATTTTTACCTTCTGTAGTTTGTGCTTTAGTACCACTTATTTACCTTTCTTTCCGATTAAAGGGAAGTGTAACAAGACCAGAAAAAATAGAATTAAGTGAACATAATATTGACCCAACTACTCCTTTCGAAAGAAACTTGGTTTTCTATATGGGAGTTGCAGGATTGTTATTTGTACCAATATTTAAAACCATTACCCATTTACCTCCTTATGTAGGAATGTTGATTTCATTAGGGGTTTTATGGCTTGTTACTGAAATTATTCACAGAAGCAAAAATCATGAGCAAAAATCTCAACTATCAGTAATTGGAGTACTGAAAAAGGTAGATACTCCTACGATATTCTTCTTTTTAGGAATTTTATTAGCTGTTGCAGCATTACAATCTGCTGGTCAATTAGATATTGTTGCAAATTATTTAAACTCTACTTTTAACGGACAATCAGTCAAAGGGATTTATATTATAAATATGATAATTGGTTTACTTTCTTCTATTGTAGATAATGTACCTTTAGTTGCAGGAGCAATGGGGATGTATACAATTGCAGAAACGGGATTATATGCAGCTGATGGAATGTTCTGGGAATTTTTAGCGTATTGTGCTGGTACTGGTGGATCAGTATTAATTATTGGATCCGCAGCAGGTGTTGCTGTTATGGGGATTTTAAAGATTGATTTTATTTGGTACTTGAAAAACATTTCTTTACTTGCACTTATGGGATATTTAGCAGGAGCTGCTACTTATATCCTTATGCAATAAAATATTAATTTATCGTTTACTAATTATGATGGGAATCTTATTACAAGCACAAACAACTACTACCGAGCAAGATAATTTTATAGATATGTTAAGTAACATGGGTATTGGTGGAAATATAGTAATGGCTGTACTACTACTATTATCTATTCTTGCTATTTACATTTTAGTTGAACGATACTTTGCAATAAAAAAAGAAAGTTTAGAAGATGAGAATTTTCTAATGAGTATCCGTAAATTTGTAGAAGAAAAAAATATTGATCAAGCTAAAAAACTTTGTAAAAATACAGATAGCCCTATTTCCAGGATGATTGAGAAAGGATTGGACAGAATTGACAAGCCAATGACAGACATCTCGTCTGCCATAGAAAATCAGGGTAAATTGGAAATATACAAAATGGATAATAAGATTGCAAATCTTGCGACAATATCTGGAGCTGCACCAATGATAGGTTTTTTAGGGACTGTTATAGGAATGATTATTGCATTCCAGAAAATGGCTAGAGAAACAACTGTAAGTCCTGCTGATTTAGCTGGTGGAATTTACACTGCTATGATTACCACAGCAGCTGGTTTAGTTGTAGGTATTATTGCCTATATTTCATATAATTATTTAGTAAATAAAGTGGATAAGGTTATTTTTCAACTTGAAGCAAGAACTACTGAATTTCTAGACTTATTACACCACAATGATTAATGGCATTAAAAAGTAAAAATAAAGTAAGTGCAAACTTCAATATGTCGTCTATGACAGATATTGTTTTTTTACTTTTAATATTTTTTATGCTAACCTCAACCCTTGTAACCCAAAATGCATTAGATTTACTTTTACCAAAAAGCTCAAACAGTAACACTAACAATCCACCAACATCTGTGCAAATTGAGGACATAGATGGAAATGAAATTCCAAATTTTTATATAGATGCTGATCGTGATAATCCTATAGAAATTAATAATCTAGAAAAAATATTATTAGAAAAATTAAATTCAAAAGAAGAGTCAGATAAAGGAATCGTGTTAGAAGCTGATAATACAGTAGATATAGGATATGTAGTAAAAGTTATGGAGATAGCTTCTAACAATAATTTTAAGATTGTATTGGCTACCTCCCAAGAAGAATAAGATGGATAAGGAAAAGAAAGATAAAGTAAAAGGAATATGTGGAACTCTATTATTTCATGCTCTACTTTTATTTCTATTATCGTTACCATTTATGAGTTTAAGCTATGAAGATCCTCCAACAAGAAAAGGTGGGGGTAGTATTGCTATGAATCTTATTAAACAAGATCCACCACCTCCTAAAGAAGTTTCTGATAAAGTCCCTGAGGAGATTGAGATGATAGAGAATAAGGATATTATTACCTCAGAAGAAGGAGAATTGGAAGTGACTGATAATATCAATGAAAATAATGAAACACCTCCTGTGGAAGAGACACCGCCTGCAGAAGAGATCCCTCCTGTGATAGAATTGACTGATCAACAAAAAGCTTTCGACAAAAATAATGATGGAAAAATCGATATAGAAGAGCAGAAAAAACTAGATGAATTTTTAGAGAAGATTGGAAATGTTGGAGATGGAGATGACAAGAAATATAATGGAGATGATGCGGTAGGACAAGGTAATGGTACTGGGGGAGGCAAAGGTTTTGGAGACGGACTTGATTCGGTTAGTAGTCATAATAGTATAGATCCTGCTACATTAGATTGTGAACAAGGTAAGGGAACAGGAGGTTTAACAATACAAATAATAAGATCTCCATATGGAAAGATTGTAGAATTTGATCAAACAAGTTTCAAAAGTACCCTAACAGGCTTCACATTTTCTAGTGATCAACAGAAAGAAAGACTTCTTGATTGTATTAAAAAAGAATACAATGAAGCAATTGATAAAGGTGAAAAGGTAAAAATCTATGAGAAAGATCATCTCCATACGCTTAAGTTAGACTTCATAAATTAATGAACTATGCTGAAACGATAGATTATTTATTTGAAAAACTTCCAATCTACCAAAGAACAGGAAAAATAGCATACAAAGCAGATATCGGGAATATTGTAAAAGCTTCTGAGATACTTGAAAATCCACACTTAAATTTTAAATCAGCACATATTGCCGGAACAAATGGCAAAGGTTCCACTGCTCATATGATTTCTTCTATTCTACAAGAAGCAGGTTATAAAGTTGGACTCTACACTTCTCCTCATCTTAAAGATTTCAGAGAACGAATTAAAATTAATGGAAAAATGATTTCCAAAGAAACTGTTGTAGATTTTGTTCAGCAATACAAAACAGATTTTGAAAAGATAGAAATGTCATTTTTTGAGTTTACGGTTGCAATGGCTTTTCATTATTTTTCTGAAAAAAAAGTAGATATTGCAATAATTGAAACTGGTCTTGGTGGAAGATTAGATAGTACAAATATTATAAGAC
>Ga0257121_1000960_pt1 | contig 22844 bp, 17 predicted proteins | sample SI106_100metaG_FD_190180 | JGI IMG/M metagenome (GOLD analysis project Ga0257121, IMG submission 190180) | Marine microbial communities from Saanich Inlet, British Columbia, Canada - SI106_100 | ecosystem: Environmental > Aquatic > Marine > Inlet | place: Canada: British Columbia | collected... | reverse complement strand
CTCTTGCAGATAAACTAAATCTTCCTTTTCCTAAAGTTAAATTAAATCCATTTTTATTATTTCTTGTTCCTACAGACCCATCTAATGATGCTTTATAACCATCAATTTTTTTTTTCTGAGTTACAATATTAACTATACCTGCTTCTCCTTCTCCGTCATATTTTGCTCCTGGACTTGTAATAATTTCTACACTCTTAATTTCATCAGCAGGAATCATTTGTAGTGCAGAGGCTAGATCTCCTGAAAGAAATGAGGAAGCTTTACCATTTAGTAAAAATTTTATTTGTTTTGACCCTCTTAACTCAACATTACCATCAAAATCTACTGATAATAATGGAGCCTTACGAAGAACATCTGTAGCGTCTTCATTAGCTCCATTGTCATCGTTTTCTGCATTATATATTATCTTATCAATCTTAGATTCATAAATTGGTTTCTGCTCATCAATTATAATTTCAGATAACATTTCTGAGTTAATTTCTAATTTTATATCTTTTAAGTTTATATCTGGGTTTTTCTTTGTTAGTTTAAATTCAATTTCTTGTTTTTTGTATCCTAAGTAATTGATAGAAAGTATATAATCTCCAGTTAAAATACCAGTCATTGAGAATTTTCCATTAGGACCAGACATAGTTCCTTCAATTATTTTATTCCATTTTGCATTGGTAATGCTGATATTAGCAAATTCTAAACCTCTTCCAGTCTCAGAATCACTAATTTTCCCACTTACACTTCCCCTAAAGTAAGATGATTTATTTTTTTTACTGTAATTTGAGTAATCGCCACTATATCCACCTTTATTACTACCTCTTTGTGCAGTTGATAATAATGGTATTAATAGTAAAATAATTAAGATTTTTTTCATTATATAGTTTTTGAATTTAAGTTTGAGATTTCTAAAAAAACTTCTAATTAATTTTACAGCTCATGCCAAATAAGGATTTATCCTTAATAATTTCAGCTACGCCATCTGGAACCATATGCTCCCATGTCCCAATTTCACATGCTTTTATCTTTTTAAGAACATCTCTTGAAAAAATATCTAAAATATTTGAGTTATAATTTAGATCTTCAATTCTTTTATTGCTGTAAAGATACTGATAAATAGATTTTCCTCTTGGATGAATAGGTACATTTTTACTATTTAGTAATTCTTTTTTGTTATCTGGTTGGTAAGGATATAAATATATTTTAATGTCTCTATTCACAATAATACCAAATGCCTCCATAATACCGCCATTTAGATTCCTGTAATATTTTTCATCAAACATCTCAACAAGATTATCAACTCCAATAATTACACCCATTCTAGCAGTTGTATATCTAGAAAGATATTCACTAAGCTTATAGTATTTTTTATAATTGGATATCATTACAGTATATCCAAGAGAACATAAAATATCAGCTCGATCTAAAAAATCTCTTTCATCTACTTCTCCATTGGACATAAGGTTAGATAGAGTTATTTCTAGTAAAAGTTGAATATTTTTTTCATCAACTTTCTTATTTTTTTTAAATGTATCTAAACCCTCTGTTAGCATATCAATATTTACTTTTGTAACAGGTCTAAAACTTCCTCTTAATATTAATATATTTTTCTTGTGAAGAATATCAGATGGGTATTTATTCTTTCCATCAGGAGTAAAAATAACTGCATTTGTCATTTTTTCTTTAACTAATGTTAAGCTTAATAGCCTATTATCGATATTTTTAAAATCAGGACCAAGTACTTCAACCATATCAATTTCAAAATTATCTCTTGATAGATTATCATATAATCTTTTGAGTATAATTTTAGGATCTGTTTCTGTAAAGCAAGCATGTATTAAGTTTGTTCCAATAATACCAATTGTTTCTTGTTGTATTCTAGCCTCTTGATCTTTTAGTCTAACATGAATTAAAAATTCATTTGGCTCATTCTTTGGATCCTTTTGGAATTTTAGGCCCATCCATCCATGACCATTTATAGTTTTATCGTAATTAATTGTCGTTACAGTATCAGCAAAAGCAAAGTATCGTGTTTTTTTATGATCTTGTCTATTTAGTCTCTCCTCAAGTAATGCGTATTCTTTCTTAAGCATTCTATTTAATCTAGATTTACATACATATCTGCCATCATCTTCCTTTCCATATATAGCATCAGAAAAATTTTTATCATAGGCAGACATTGTTTTTGCTATGGTTCCAGATGCACTACCAACCCTAAAAAATTGTCTTGCAACTTCTTGACCAGCTCCTATTTCAACAAAAGATCCATAGATAGAATTATCTAAATTTACTTCAATTGCTTTTTGACCTGGAGTTAATATAATTTGCTTATTCATTTTTTAATGATTATTATAAATTTTAAACAAAATTAACTAGTTATTTTAATTAATAATTATTTATTATATATAATTTTACATATATATGACTTTCTTATGCAAATAACTTTATTAGGTACAGGAACTTCTCAAGGAGTGCCTGTGATTGCTTGTGAATGTGAGGTTTGTATTTCAGATAACCCAAAGGATAAGAGACTTCGATCATCTGTATTAATTGAAGTTGATGATATATCCATAATTATTGATACAGGACCTGATTTTCGTCAACAAATGCTTAGAGAATGTGTAGTTAAGATTGATGCTATTTTATATACTCATGCTCATAAGGATCATATTGCTGGTTTAGATGATATTAGATCATTTAATTTTAAATCTAAGAAAGCTATGGACGTTTTCTGTACTGAGCATGTCTTATCATGTTTAAAAAATGAGTTTTCATATATATTTTCAGAAATTAAGTATCCAGGAATTCCAAAAATTAATGTTTCAATTATTAATGAATTGCCATTTTTCATTAATAAGACTAAAATAATTCCTATATATGCTCTACATCATAAATTACCAGTTTTAGGATTTAGAATAAAAAATTTCATTTATTTAACTGATATTAGTGAGATTTCAGTAAAAGAAAAATTAAAAATGTTTAATGCTGATCTTATTATTCTTGATTCATTAAGAAGAGAACCTCATATTTCTCATCTTTGTCTTGAACAATCATTAGATCTACTAACAGAATTAAAGCCTAAGAAAGCCTATTTAACTCATATTAGTCATTTAATGGGCTTGAATGATATTGTCAATAAAGAATTGCCTAAAAATATTCAACTTGGATATGATGGATTAAATATTAAATTGAGCTAATTTTTTTATGCATAATAATTTATATTAAAAGTTATATATTTTATATCTTTGTGATAAAATTATATATTTGTAAATAATAAAAAATCTATATGAAAAACTATATTCTACTACTTTTGGCTATTATATTATTTAATTATTCTTATGCTACTAAACATACTCATAGTGATGAGTATGAAATAAGATATATTAAATCTGATATGCAACTTGATAATCAGATTCAAAATAATTTGCGTAATCAACAAGCTTGGCAAAGTTTTATTTCTTTAAATCCTAATTGGTATACATATTTTAATGAATATAACTATAAACCACATAGAGCCTTTGGATCTCCAATTGATTTAAATATTGGTAATTCATTGGATGAACGTATATTAAATTTTATTTATTCTGAGCTAAGTGTTTTTAATATTCCTCAGAATCTAGTATTAGAAAGAAAGACAGAGAATAAAAAATATATTAATTATAATTTTGTTCAGTATCACAATAATTTAGAAGTTATTGATAGTAGATTATATGCAAAACTAAACTTAAGCAATCAGATAGTTGCTTTTGGATTAGATATTTTTTCTGATATATCAATTGATTTAAATCCATCAATCTCAAAAGTTCAAGCTATACAATCTGCAAGTCAAAATATATCTTCTTTAATAACACTTAATTCTGTTGAAGATGCATTAAAGATTTTACCTATACCAATTAATGGAAAATATAATTTTCATCTTGTTTATGTTGTGAATATTTCTACTCAATTAAATCATGGTCCTGCAAATTATATTTGTTATGTAGATGCTAATGATGGTAAATTATTAATGAGAAATAACTCAGTTATGTATGAAGCTCCCCAACAAGCAAATATTCATGTTGAGGGAGAGCTTTATGCTACTCACCCTTATAATCCAACTTCATATGAGGATCTTATTAATTTAAGAGTTGAACACAGTGGTATTACTTACTATACAGATTCAGCTGGTAAAGTAACTATTCCTGGAAGTATTGGTAATGCAAATTATTCATTAGAAGGTTTATTTACTCAGGTTCAAACAAATAATATTATACCTAGTTTAACATTACCATTAACTACTACTAGTGTAAGTTTTAATTCCAACTCTACTATTCAGGAAAGAACTGCTTTTTATTCTGTTAATAAGATTCATGATCATTTAAAATCTATTTTTCCAACATTTACTGGTTTAGACTATGCTATGGGAACTAATGTAGATGTTGCAGGTAGTTGTAATGCCTATTATGATGGGGAAATTAATTTCTTTGCTGAAGGAAATGGTTGCAATGCTACTGCAAAGATACCTGATGTTGTTTACCATGAGTATGGACATGCTATTAATAACTATAGATATGGTTCTGGAATGCAGAATGGTGGTTTAAATGAAGGTTTTGCTGATTTATGGGCTTTATCCCTAACAGAGAGTCCAGTACTTGGTTTTGGCTGGGATTCTCAAGATCCAGCAGTTTTTGTAAGAAGATATGATCAGAATAGAAAAGTTTATCCTCAGGATTTAAGTGGTGAGGTTCATGCTGATGGTGAGATTATAGCTGGAGCTTTTTGGGATACATATTTGAATTTAGGAAATATGCAGCAGATGCTTGATTTATTTAAGTTTACATATGATGGGGCTCCAGATGGACCGAATGGTTCTGAAGGAATAATATATACTGATGTTTTAGTGGAAGTTCTTTTTGCTGATGATAATGATGCTAATCTGATAAATGGTACTCCAAATGACATAGCTATTATTCAAGCATTTGCTCTTCATGGTATTACATTATTATCTAATGCAGTTATTGCTCATGCTCCTATTTCAACTACTCCTGGTAATATTGATATACCAATTAATGCAAATATTTCTGCTACTTATTCATGGGCTTTGGCAAGTGCAAATTGTTTTTACAGAGTTAATGATAATACAACTTGGAATTCTTTAGCCATGACTGCTAATGGCAATAGTTTCACTACTACTATTCCAGCTCAGCCTAATGGTTCTGTAGTAGCATATTATATCTCTTTAACAGATAATTATGGGTTTGAATCGGGTATTAATCCTCAAGAGGCTAATGTTATGCCTATTAAAGATGCAAATCTTCCTTATTTTATATTAGTTGGTTATGAACTATTTGATGAAGAAGATTTTGATTTTAGTATTGGTTTTTGGCAAACTTCTGATCCCTCTGATAACGCAACAACAGGGATGTGGGATATAGGGGCTCCTTTAGGATCCTATGATAATCCTTCGAACTTATCAGGAATAGTTCAAACTGCTACTCAACATACTCCAAATGGTTATGCTTGTGCTTTTACTGAAAATGCTTCTTCAATAAATGATGGTATTGGAGCAAATGATGTAGATGATGGTCATACTACATTATTCTCTCCAACTTATAATTTAAGTTCATATACAAATCCAGCTTTTTCATATTGGAGATGGTATACAAATAATCCTTCTAGTGGTGCAAATCCTGGTGCTGACTGGTGGCAGGTTTTAATTACTGATGATGGTGTTAATTGGCATTATGTTGAGAATACTAAGAGTTCAGATTTAAGTTGGAGGAAGTGTGTCTTTAGAATCAAGGATTATGTTAATCTAACATCATCTGTACAATTAAAATTTATTGCATCTGATAGTATTAGATCTGGTCAATATCTTGATGGGGGTAGCTTAATTGAAGCAGCAGTTGATGATTTATATCTTTATGAAAGTATTGATAATGGAACTGGATTAAATCCTTTAGATGATTCTTTTGTAAAACCTAAATTAATTAGAGTAACTGATTATTTAGGAAGAACAATTAATCCGAATAATATTTCAGGAGTTAAGAATTTAATTTATTATTTTGATAATGGAACTGTTAAGAAAAGATTAATTTATTACTAGATAGATAGTTCTAAGAATTTATTGTTATTGTATATTGCTAGTGCTTTCCCTTTAAGTTTTTCTCCTATAAATGGGCTGTTTTTTGACTTAGAAATTATATTTTTTTCTGTAAAATCCCATTCAATTTTAGGATTAAATAATGTAATATTTGCAATATTTCCTTCTTCAATACTATGATTCTGTATGCCAAGAATATTTCTAGGATTAGATGATATTTTTTCAATTATTTGATGTAAATCTAAATGCTTCTCTAAATTCTTAATAATTAAACCAAATAAACTTTCTAATCCAATAATTCCAAATGCAGCATTATCAAACTCAATCTTTTTGGTTTCAATTTCATATGGACTATGATCTGATGTTATTGCATCAATTGTCCCATCTATAAGCCCATTTATAATTGCTTTATTATCTTGCTCTGTCCTTAATGGAGGTAACACCTTATATCTTGAGTCAAAGTTATTACTTTATCCTCTGTTAAAAATATATTATGTACTGCAACATCAGAACTAATATTTATTCCTTTTTCTTTAGCATATTTAATTTTTTCTACACTCTTCTCGGTACTTATATAAGATTCATGTATTTTACTATCAGTATAACAACTTAAAGTAATATCTCTATCAATCATCATCTCTTCAGCAATATTTGGAATTCCTTTTAACCCTAGATGAGTACTGATAACACCTTCATTTATTACTCCCTTATTCTGAAGTTTTTTATCATTTGGAAAGTTCATTATTAATGATTTTGTATCTTTTATATATAGTAGTGCAATTTTCATTAATTCATTGCTTTGTATTGATTTTTTATCATCAGTAAATGCTAAACAACCTGAATTAATCATGTCATGCATTTCAACAATATTTTCACCTTTTTGATCCTTAGTAAGAGTTCCAGCTACTTGGATTGTTACAATACTATCTTTATTATAACCTTTAATGAATTCAACCATTGTACTATTATCAATTACGGGTTGTGTATTAGGCATTAATAGAACCTCTGTAAACCCACCTTGTGCCGCTGATTTTAATCCATTATTTATTGTTTCTCTTTGTTCAAATCCAGGTTGACCAAAATTAACATGCATATCAAACCATCCTTGAGATAAGTGTAGGTTCTCAGATTTAAAAATTTTTGTATCTGAATCAATTTGAATAGATTTTGCAATCTTCTCAATTTTATTATTATTGATTAATACATCACAAACCTTATTATTATGTTTTGATGAACTATCAATAATCTTTGTGCTTTTAATAAGTATTTTCATGTTTTAATTAATTTTAAAAGAAGAATTTCTATTCCAAAGAATATTAAAACTAGTAATAGACATATCTTCCAATAATGATGATCATTTAATTTATTATTAATTATCTGATTTATATTAGATATGTTTTCATTTATTACCATAGTATTTTTAGTATTAAAATATTTTTTTAATTCAATGCTATTGTAGTATGTGTATTCGCTTTCTATAGTATTATAGTTATAAGAAATATGATCAATAATTTTTTCATTATCATATAACTTATATTGTCCTGATTTAAATATTTGATTATTCGTATAATATCTTGTTTGTCCATTTATCGTTCTTGTTGTTGGTACTATATCTGAGTTAATATTTTTTAGATGATAGATTTTATTATTAATATTATTTTCTGAAATAAAGTAATTGTTATTTGAAATTGTATAGTAAATCTTTCCTTGCTGAACAGAAGTAGTAGCAATATTTAAGAATGTTGGAACAAATAGAGCATGCTTTTTAAAAACGCTCATAGAATCATTTAAGGGTGTGTTAAATAGATAAATATTTCCCTTATCTTTATTGTAGTGGCTAAGAAAAATACTGTTATTTTCTAGAACATATAATGATTTTTTATTTGTTTGTGTTAGACTTGAAGTTTTATAATGATAATTAATTTTTGGGTAACTAATATTTCTTATAGATCCATCAAAAACTTTGTTAAATATCGGATGATTTATTTGTGTGCTTTTAATAAAGTATTCATTTGTATCAGGCTCTATAAAATAATCAGTTCCTAAAGAAGTTAGCAGTTCTTTATACAATTCATAGTCAATTTCAGTAGGAGGGATGATAATTATTGTTCCTCCAGTATTTACAAAATTTATTATAGCATTGTTTAGTCCTGAGCTCAATTCATTAATTTCATTTAAAATTATAACATTTTGTTCTTTTAGCTCTTTATAATTAAGATTACTAATACTTGCTTCTTGGTATTGATAGTTACTAGTGTCATTAGAATATAAGTTTTTGATATAATCTAAGCCTATACTTTGTTTAATATTTAAGATTTTTATTTTACTCCTTTTATTTAGATTAAAATAGATGTCATTATCAAAAGTTATAGGGTAATTATTTATACTTAACTGACAAATATTTATAGCACTATCAATAGCAATCCTAAATTTTAGTTCTTCTCTGGTACCTTCTTTAATTGTTAATAGTTGTTTGATTTTAGTTTTCTCATTTACTTTTAGTGAAATTGGAATTTCCTGTTTTTGATTAGAAAAATTTGAGATTATCGTATAAATATCCTGATTATTACTATTGATCAACATTGGGCTATTTATCCAAACACTATCTATACTAATATTTGATGTTTTCTTATTAATTATAGGAATAATGAAAAAATTATCTTTAGCTTCTTCATTGTTTTCTTCAATTTTTAGTGTTTTTTTCTGTAGGTCAGATATTATATATATATGATCTTCCTGAGCTGATATGGTTTTCTTAAAATTTATTATTTCAGATAATGATTTATAGTGAGGGGTCGCCTCTATATTTGATACAGCTTCTATAAAATCTTGATCATTATATCCTTTATTATGAGTTTTTAGGAAGCTATTAGTTATTAGATAATACATGCATGCAGACGAATATGAATCTGTTATATTTATTGCTTTATTCTTAGCAACATCTAATAATCTTCCTTCTTTTGATATAGCATTCATGCTAAATGAATTGTCAATATAGATAAAAACTTTATTTGTAGGGGTTTTATTTTTATCTATAGGAATATATGGTTTTGCAAATGCTAGTACTAAAAAGGTGATAGCAAATATTCTACTTATTAATATTAAAAGGTTTCTAATATTTCTCTTCCTATTATTATTTGTTTTAATTTCCTTTAAAAACCGGATACTACTAAAATAAACAGTTTTATGCTTTCTAAAATTAAACAGGTGAATTAAAATAGGTATTGCAATTGCAAATAGTCCAAAGAGAAGCTGTGGGTTTTGATAGGTCATCAAAGTGCAAAGTTACACAATTTGACAATATTGATTCTTTTTTATGAAATAATTTTTCCGTCTACCATTTCCAGAGTTCTATTAGTCATATTAGCTAGTTCTTTATTATGAGTGACAATGATAAATGTTTGATTTAACTCTTTATTTAATTTTATAAATAATTCATGAAGTTTCTTAGCATTGTCTGAATCTAGGTTTCCAGAAGGCTCATCAGCTAATATTATGGAGGGTGAATTTATTAATGCTCTAGCGATTGCTACTCTTTGTTGTTCACCTCCTGATAACTCGTTTGGTTTATGGTCTTTTCTATTAGAAATATCTAGTGTTTCTAATAATTCTAGTGCTCTTTGTTCAACTTCTTTTTTGTTTTTCCCAGATATATATCCAGGGATACATATATTCTCAAATGCAGTAAATTCCACCAATAGATTATGAAACTGAAAGATAAATCCAATTTCTAGATTCCTAAATTTTGATAATTGATTTGAGGATAAACTAGTAATTAACTTGCCATTAATTGAGCATTCTCCCTTATCAGCTTTTTCTAATGTTCCTAAAATATGTAGCAGTGTTGTTTTTCCAGCTCCTGATGCACCAACTATTGAGATTATCTCTCCTTTTTCAATTTGTAAATTAATACCTTTTAAGACATGGACATTGCCATAGGATAAATGTATATTTTCTGCCGTTATCATAACTATATCTTCTTTTTAAAGTAAAGATAATCCAAATAATATACAATCTTTAGCGAAAGACTATTTTCTTGAGCTAGATTAAATGAGTCTTCAATATTATCTAACCACCTGTCTCTTAATATATTTGTTTCATTATCTATACCATTTTTCCATACAATGCTTAACTGACTTCCTGGAGCAAACCACCAGTTTAGTGCAACGTCAGAGGTCCATGTAGTATAGTTTATGTCATATGCTTGTTCTGTTAATGGTACAGATACTGCTGATAGGTAGCCGTTATTATCTAGTTCTTGAAACTTAATATTTTCTACTTGATCAAGATGATATCTAAATTTAAAGGAAAAATCAATCTTGTTATTTATAATATATGATCCTGAGAGAACATTTGTAATCATGTATGTATTTCTTATAGAGAAAAGAGGCACTGATAGTTCTTCATTTACTACAAGATTGTCAACATAACCAATATCATTGAATTTATTTCTGATTGATAATACATAAACCATAGATATCTTATCATTAAATCTATATCGCGGAGATATTCTCCATCTATATGCATGACTGGAATATAGCGGATTTATTGATCCTCCTCCTCCAAAATCTAATGCAAATTTATTTCTATAGTCGCTAGAAATAAATCCACCCAAATTAATTGATTTTGATCTTTTAAGGGGATGATTAAGATCTCCAGTTCTAGCTTCGTAATAATCTTCTCTTTCATATGGATTAGCACCCATTCTTACATTTATAAAAAGATAATTTTTCAGCATCATATCAGACTCTGCTTCAAATTCAAGATTAACAAATTTATTATCAGTAAATAATGTTTCATGTCTAACTTTTATAGTGTGTGATGAGCGAATGAAACTTTTATTTTCATTAATTTGTTGATATCTAATATTAAGTCCATTGGAAATTTCATTATTTGAGTACAAAAACCCAAGATCATTTGGGTTGTATTTATCATCTTCAAATTCAGTATATAATTCATATCTGTAATCACCACTTGTTTTACCGGCTGCTAACATTCCTGAAAAACCAACTGTAGAATTATCTTCTTCAAACTCTTGACTCATTTTTAAGTTAGCAGCATACATATGGGTATTCTTATTATTACTAATTCTAGCAAATAATCCGGTCACATTTGCATCCTTTGCTGATGTATTGTTAGTCATATTGGTATTCATTAGACTAACAGAAGAGCTGTTCTTTAATGCTTTATCAATGATCATAACATTGTAATTTGTTAGTGGTTTATCATCAGTTTTGTTAGTTATTGCATTTAATGCTGCTATACCTATACCATTCTTTGTCCTACCACTAATCTTTGAGGCATTTAAAAGATTATCTTCAAGTCTTCTGCTATAAAACATCTCTCCACCTTTATTAAAAAGTTCTATTCCTTCATTAAAGAATTGTCTTTTCTCTTCATATTTAACCTCAAATGGTGATAGATTTAAAACCATAGCATCAGCAGATACTTGTCCAAAATCAGGTATTAGAGTCATATCTAGTGTAAAGCTTTCGTTAATTCCATACTTTAAATCCATTCCATAATTATATGGATAGGTAGTTTTCCCACTATATGAATCTGCATAAATAGAAGCATATGGCATAAATGATAGTCTTAAGGGACTATCTATATTTTTAATTCCAGATAATAGGCCAGCTTGCAGAGAAAAATTTTGATATTCCATATCAATTGGATTCCAGCTGTAGTCTTCTCTATATCTTCTTATGCTTCTTGATATATTTAATGACCAATCTTTATTATCATTTGGGAATCTGAGTTGTGAGAAAGGTATAGCAATTTCAGCAGACCAGCCTTTATTATTAATATCTACGGCTGATTTCCAAACTGCATTCCATGAATTATCATAATTATTCATAGTAATTTTTGCATCTGCTTGAATTCCAGCTGCTGTAATTACAAATTCATATTCTGTTTCTCCATTAAATGGATTAATAAATATTCCTATAAAATCACAATTTTTTTCATAATTATCTCTTTTGGAAAGTTCTTTTAATATACTATCTGGTTCACTATCATACATCATTAACCCAAAGTATATGTTCTTGTTATCATAACATATTTTTACTTCTGTTTTTTGATTTTCTCTTTCAGCTCTTCCATTGTTTGGTCTTATCTGAGTGAAATCTTTAGCAATATCTAAGTCATTCCATACTTTATCATCTAATACCCCATCAATTTTAGGATTTTCATTAGTTGTTCTGACATTATATTTCTTTTTAGTATCAAACTGACTAAATGATGTTAAAGGGATTAAGCAAAGAATAAATAGATAGTTGATTTTCATGTATGAACAAAATTTGTGCAAAAATAGAATTTATTATCAATAGATGTTTGTATTTAAAATCAATAATTTACTTTTACGCAATTAAATAATAGATATGAATTTACACGAATATCAGGGAAAAGAATTATTAAATAGTTTTGGGGTTAGAATACAGCGAGGTATTGTGGTTTCCACTTCTGAAGAGGCTGTTAAAGCTGCTGAGAAATTAAATAAAGATACTGGTACTAGTTGGTGGGTAATTAAAGCTCAGATCCATGCTGGAGGAAGAGGAAAAGGTGGAGGCGTTAAATTAGCTAAATCTCTTGATCAGGTTAAATCTATTTCACAAGATATTCTTGGAATGTATCTAATTACTCCTCAAACTTCTGAAAAGGGTAAGCTTGTTAATCAAGTTCTTATTGCTGAAGATGTATATTATCATGGAGAGAGTGAAACTGATGAATATTATATGTCTGTTCTGCTTAATAGAGCAACAGGTAGAAATATGATTATGTATTCTACTGAAGGCGGTATGGATATTGAGACTGTAGCTGAAGAGACTCCTCATTTAATTTTTACTGAAGAAGTTGATCCTAGTATTGGACTGCAATCTTTTCAATGTAGGAAAATTGCTTTTAATTTAGGTTTATCTGGTTTGGCTTTTAAGGAAATGACAAAATTTGTTTCATCATTATATTTAGCCTATGTTAATACTGATTCATCTTTATTTGAGATTAATCCTGTTTTAAAGACTTCTGATAATAAAATCATGGCAGTTGATTCTAAAGTTTCTTTAGATGACAATGCTCTTTATAGACATAAGGAATATGCTCTATTAAGAGATAAAAGAGAGGAGGATCAAACAGAGGTTGAAGCAGCTGAGTATGGTTTAAATTTTGTTAAGCTAGATGGTAATGTTGGTTGTATGGTAAATGGTGCTGGACTTGCTATGGCAACTATGGACATTATAAAGATGGCTGGTGGGAATCCTGCAAATTTTCTAGATGTTGGTGGTACTGCAGATGCTAAGAGAGTTGAGCAGGCATTTAGAATCATCTTAAAGGATGATGGGGTTAAGGCTATTTTAGTCAATATTTTTGGTGGAATTGTAAGATGTGATAGAGTTGCTCAAGGAATTGTAGATGCATATAAGAATATTGGAGAGATTAATGTTCCTCTTATAGTTAGATTACAAGGTACAAATGCTAGTGAAGCCAAAAAATTAATTGATGATAGTGGTTTGAAAGTCGAATCTGTTATACTTCTACAAGAGGCTGCTGATAAGGTTGCTGAAGTTTTGGCTTAATATATTTTACTAAGAACTCATTTATGAACACATTTCTGCACATTTTTGTCCATCAATTGCTGCAGAAATAATTCCACCTGCATAACCAGCTCCCTCACCACATGGATATAGCCCTTTTACTTGAACGTGTTCCAGTGTCATTGGATCTCTAGGTATTCTAACTGGTGAAGAAGTCCTGCTCTCAGGAGCATGCACAACAGCATCGTTTGTGAAAAATCCTTTCATATGTTTTCCGAATTCTAAGAATCCTTTTTGTATGTTCTTAAGTATGAAATCTGGTAATAATTCTTTAAGATTAGAGGATTTAACTCCAGGAAGATATGATGTTACAGGAACGTCTTTAGATATTTTTCCATTTACAAAATCAACTAATCTTTGTGCTGGAACTTTCTGTGTTTCTCCACCCATTTTCCATGCATTATTTTCAATTTTCTTTTGAAACTCTAAACCCGCTAACGGTCCATATTTTTTGTATTCTTTAAAATCTTCTAAATTTAAGCCTACAACTATCCCTGAATTAGATGTAGGAAAGTCTCTTTTAGATGGAGACCATCCGTTTGTAACAACTTCATTTTGAGCTGTAGCACAAGGAGCAATAATCCCTCCAGGACACATGCAGAATGAGTATACACCTCTTCCATTTATCTGTCGTGCAATAGAGTATGGGGCAGGAGGTAGGTATTCTCCTCTTGATGCGCATTTATACTGTATCTGATCAATTAGTTCTTGGCTATGTTCAACTCTAACTCCAAGAGCGAATGATTTTGCTTCAATTGTAATTCCCTTATCATGTAGCATATAGAATATATCTCTAGCTGAGTGTCCTGTTGCCAGAATAATTTTTGTGCAATTTATTATGGTAGAATCCTTTAATACTATAGCATTAACTTTATTGTCTTTAATTTTTATATCTGAAACCCTTGAATTAAAATGTATTTCACCTCCATAATTAATTATTGTGTCTCTTATATTTTCAATGATTTTGGGAAGTTTATTAGTTCCTATATGAGGGTGAGCATCTATTCTAATCTGTTTAGTTGCTCCATGTTCAACTAATATATCTAGTATATTATTTACATCACCACGTTTTTTTGATCTAGTATATAGTTTTCCATCAGAGAAAGTTCCAGCTCCACCTTCTCCAAAGCAGTAATTAGAATCCTTATTGACAATATGCTCTTTAGTAATTTTAGCAAGATCACGTCTCCTGTTTCTTACTTGTTTTCCTCTTTCAATAATAATTGGCTTAATACCTTGTTCTATTAGTTTAAGTGCTGCAAATAATCCAGCAGGACCAGCTCCAATGATAATTACCTCTTTAGATTTACTTACATTTTTATATTTTGTCTTTTCTTCTTTTTCAATATACTTTTCATTAATGTATATGTCAATTTTCAGGTTGATTTTAATATGTTTTTGTCTAGCATCAATAGATTTCTTAAGGATATTTATATCCTTAATTTCTGTTGTTAAGATATTTAAGTCATCAGAGATTTTTTTAATAAGAAGATTTTTCTTCTCGGCACATTCTGGATTTACTTGAATTTGAATTGTTTTTATCATATATGTAAAGGTACATAATGATAATTGTGTGACTAATAAATACTACTTATTTATCGTTAAGATTATTTAAAATATTATAATTTTGACTGTATGAGAGTTTCTTTAATTATTTTCTGTTTTTTAATTTTTTCATTGATATCTTTTTCTCAAGAGAATATCACTATTTCTCCTTTTATTGTTATTGATGGAGAAACTATTTTTACAGCAAAAATTCCTCAGTTAGATATTATAGAATTTAAAGATAATAATGAAAGAAGGAACTTTTACAAACTTAAAAGAAGAGTTCTTAAAGTTTATCCATACGCTCTTGAAACAAAGTTAAAAGTTGATTCTTTAAATCACGCATTAGATTCAATCGGTAAAAAAAGAAAAAAGAGAAGGTATACTAGAAGTGTTACTAAGATTGTTAAAGCACAATATTCAACTGCTCTTAAAAATTTATCTATGAAAGAGGGTAAGATTCTAATTAAACTAATTTATAGAGAGACAGGGATAAGTACATATGATTTATTAAGGCAATATAAGGGTTGGTGGAGTGCTACTATCTGGCAAACTTTTGCAAAGATGTATGACCATAATCTCAAGACTATTTATGACCCCGTAAATGTTAGGGAAGATATGTTTATTGATAAAATTTTACTTCAAGCTAAAAAAGAGGGTAGGCTAAAGTCCTTATAGCTTCGTGAATCTTTTAGTAATTTCTTTTTCTCCTGAATATAAAGTTATGGTATAGATTCCTTTATTTAAATAATTTATATTCAATGATTTACTAAATTCTGATTCAAGAATCAATCTACCTAATTGGTCAAATATTTTAATTCTTTCAATATTATTTTGACTTTCAATATTTAATATCTCAGTAGCTGGATTTGGATATATATTAATTGTTTGCTTTAGTTCATTTATTAAAGTAGATCCAGGATTATTTTCAAAATATAAAAATACTTCTCCTTCTAATCCAGATGTTATTATATCTAAATCTCCATCTCCATCTAAATCAGTCATTTCAGAATTTATAATAATTCCAGCATAACTAGTGTCTGGAGATAATCCAAAAGGATTTTGGGCTTGTAAAGACATTATAGGGTTTGTAGTAGATCCTTTATTTTGTTGATAAAGAAACTTATATTCAGAATTTCCATTATCTTCATATTGTGTGGTTAATAAATCAAAGTCTCCATCCTGATCTAAATCTCCAAAAGAAGGGCTTGCTGGATAGTATCCAGCAGGAAGTGTGATTCCAATGAGATTTACTTGTGGAGCAGAAAATATAGGATTAGATTGATTGCCAGTATTTTCAATAAAAATCATATCTTGATGTTGAATATAACCTTGAGGTCCAAAATTAGAGGATGAACAAATTACATCATAATCTCCGTCCCCATCAATATCAACAACATCTGATATTGCAATCATTGAATCTACTGATAATCCAAACGGATTAGATTGCTGGGCTGAAAAAAGAGGCATATTTGGATTACCTATATTCTGATAATATTTAAATATGGTATTTGCTGCATAGTCATAATCACCAGTTTGGACATTATAATCTCCATAAAAACCAGTGTAACTAGCAAGAATATCCAAATCGCCATCATTATCTAGATCTACTAAATTATGAGAAAGTAATGAGAATTCAAGAGTAGAATTTTGAGGAGAAGTTAAGTTAAAAGGATTTTTAACTCCTAATGAAAACTGAGGGTTATTTACAGTTCCAATATTTTCATGATACATAAATACATTATTCTGATAATAAGAATAGTAGCTAGTATCGATATCTCGTGTTTCAAATATAAGATCTAAATCTCCATCCCCATCCATATCAGCAAATTGTGCTTTTCCTCCATAATAATAATAACCAGGTATATAACTATTAAAATTTAATCCAAATGGATTTTGTACAGGAGAGGTAAAAGATTGAGCACTTATATCATTGTTAACTGAAAGACCAATTAAGATAGCGAATGAACCAATTATATGTTTAAGTTTATTTAAAGAAAGATAACCTTTAAGAAGATTAACTAGATTTTTAATTTTTATAATTAATGAATTTATCTCATTAGAAACAATACCATTTGAAATTTTTAGTAGATTTTTAAGGTTAGAAATATGATTTTTAAGTTGACGTTCTTTTCTAGAAAAATGATTATTTGGCATTATAATTAATTATTTAACAAAAATAGTTATTCTTTCATTCTTTTCCAAAATGTTGTTTTAGGAATTGATAGACCTTCTTTATAATCTTCTGTTAATGTATTTAAGATATTAGGTCTTGTTTTATCAGCTAGAATATGAATGTCATATATTTCATCAAGAGAAGTTAAATAAGTTATTTTCCCAGCAATACTGGCAGTTGGTAGATGAATAATTACAATACCTGCTTGATTTGCATGTTTGGCGAATGGTAATTTTCCGAATGTAGAAGAGTTTTTTCTAAGTTTTGACTGACCTATAAATAGATAATCTTTATGAAGGCTCATTCCTCTTACAAAGCCTCCAATTTTTACAACAACATCATAAGTTCCATTTTCTTTATTAATCTTTACTAACTCACCAGTGGCTGATAGTAAAACATATAATTCTCCATTATATATTCTAGGTGTGTGTGGCATTGCCAGTCCTTTAGCTATAATCTTATTTTTTTCAATATCATATATTACACCAGTTTCTGTTATCTTATCTCTCCAGCTTTGAGGGGTGTTTCCATCATTAAATGCAGTAGCATATTTTGGTTCTCCATTATGCATAGCCATACCATTTAGATGACACCTATCTTCTGATGTTATTTTATTAATTTGTGGAGGTGACCAAAAAGGAGTGAAGTTATAATCATTGTCAATTTTAACGATACATGAGAATAAGGTATTTACTGCGAATAATTCATTGTTATTTCCAAAGCTTAAATCATGAATATCTAGTGCTCCAGTATGATATGTTGATCTTGGCATATATAACGCATCATACTTCTTTGGAGCTTTTGGATAATAATTAGCTAGTTCAGCAGAATTTTTAAAAATGATTATTTCATCCTTACAGGCTAAGGCTAATTTTTCTTTATTCTTATCTTCAGCAATTCCCATTGCTTTCTGAAAGTTTCTTGGAAGTTGAGTTAATGAATTTTCATCTTTAGCTGAGATAAAGACCAATTTACCAGCTTGATATGTCGATATAGCGATGGTGCAATTAAGCTTTTTTAGTAGTTCTGGTACTTGAGGGCTAAATTGACAGCTAAATGGCGCTAAGGCTTTATTTTCATCTAAATTTGACACTTATCCAGTAAATTCCGAAGCTATTTTTTTATTTCTTGGTCCATCAGAATAATCATAGAATCCTTTTCCTGATTTAATTCCAAGATTACCATTATTAACCATATTAACTAGTAGTGAACAGGGCTTGTATTTATTATTCTTAAATCCTTCATGCATTACTTCTAAAATTGATAGGCATACATCTAAACCAATAAAGTCAGCTAAATGTAATGGCCCCATTGGGTGAGACATACCAAGAATCATTACCGTATCAATCTCTTCAACACCAGAAACATTCTCACTTAATGTAAAAATTGCTTCATTAATCATTGGCATTAAAATTCTATTTGCAACAAATCCTGGAGCATCATTAACTTCTACAGGAATCTTACCTAAATTTTTACTTAATTCCATTATCTTTTTTGTCACATCATCAGAAGTTTCTTTTCCTCTAATTACTTCAACAAGTTTCATAATTGGGACAGGATTCATAAAATGCATTCCAATTACTTTATCTGCTCTATTAGTTTCTTTAGCAATTTGTGTAATAGAGATAGAAGATGTATTAGTAGCTAATATTGTATGATCTAGACATAGTTCATCTAGTTGTTTAAATATCTTTAGTTTTAAATTAATATTTTCGGTTGCTGCCTCTACTACTAAATCACTATTATTTACTCCATTTTCTATATTTGTTGAAGTTGTTATATTGTTTAGTGTTTGTAGCTTATCATCATTTGTAATTTTTTCTTTAGCTATCATTCTATCTAGATTTTTAGTAATAGTACTAATAGCTTTTTCTAAATTATCTTCTGTGATATCTACAATTGTTACCCTGTATTGCTTCTGTGCAAATGCATGAGCAATTCCATTTCCCATGGTTCCTGCCCCAATTATTGTTATTTTTTTCATTTTTATTTAAATTTTAATATAAAATCTTTACATTGTCAAGACTCATTTCTTCACTAATACTTGGATCATTTCTTCTCATATTGATAAATACTTTAAATGATAATGCTCCTATGCTTTCACTAACGGCTTGCGTAAGGTTAATATAAATTTTATTCCAGTCTTGTTTAGATGTTACCCATATTAAATCCTTTATTTCAACACTCTGAGGATAGTTTACATACATTCCAACTAGAAATTCAGCACTACATTTATAATCAATCTCTAAATATACAGGAGCTCCCTGTTGAGGTAAAATAAGATTTTGTGTTGATGCCTCAAAATTAATATTTGGAGTATCAAGCTTTACTAATGCATAATGATTTTGATTATTAGAAATAATTGAGAAATCTATTTCACTATTTAATGTTGAATCAATAATTGTTCCTGCACTTTCAAAATCTTCTATTATAGCCTGATAAGAATCATTGTATGTGAAATCTGGAGAAATTGAGATGCTTTGATTTTGATTAAGTTCAATTGTATCAACGTAACTATTGTAAAAAGGATATTGAGTTCTAGTAGATGCAATACCATTAGCTTTAACTCCAGCTTTAATTCTAATATTTTGTATTCCATCATTAAGAATAGGGAATTGCACTGGAATTTCATAAACTCCTTGTAAATTATCATCAACATAAAACCAAACATCAGTTATATTTTCTGTATTCTCTCCAAAATTTGGACTTGATAATAAATTAACTTGGTCAATTTTAACATATGATGGAAGATTATTATTTTCTTTAGAACATGAAAATATGAATATAACTAATATTAAAATCATTATCCTTTTTAGCATTTTTTTATCTTTTAACAATAAATTGTGTATTTAATTTTAATAATAATTACAGTTTCAAACTTATATTATCTTTCTTTTGTATAATTATTTTCAAAAATACACTTAATACAATTATTATAATAATCCTATGAAAGATACTTTCCTACATAAAGGTTTAAGAAAGAAATTAGTAGATGAATTATCTAGTCGGGGTATTACTAATATTGAGGTCCTTAAAGCAATGATGAGTATACCTAGACATTTATTTATGGATAATGCTTTTGTTAATTTTGCGTATCAGGATAAGGCTTTTCCAATAGGTTCTGGTCAAACAATTTCTCAACCTTTTACAGTTGCTTTTCAATCCCAACTTCTTAAACTTGAACCATATCAAAAAGTTCTTGAAATAGGTACAGGTTCAGGATATCAAGCAGCTGTTTTAAATGAACTCAATACTCATGTCTATACTATAGAAAGGCAGAGAGATTTATTTCTTAAGACTAAAAAATTTTTACCGTCAATTGGTCATCAATGTATGTTTGTGTATGGAGATGGTTATAAAGGACTTCCTACGTTTGCACCATTTGATAGGATAATAATTACATGTGGAGCTCCAGAAATTCCTCAGGATTTAATTAATCAACTAAAAGTTGGAGGAAGAATGGTAGCTCCTATTGGAAATGGTGATATTCAAGTTATGCATTTAATTGAAAAAATATCTGAAGCTAAAACTAAAATAACAACGCATGGAGAATTTTCTTTCGTTCCTATGCTTAATAATAAAAATAATGGAAACTAAGGATTCTGTAGGTAATTTATTAAATGATGGAGATACAATTGTATTATCTAAAACTTTAAAAATTAAAGGAATGTCAAAGACTCTTAAACGAGGTGATAAAATAAAAAATATTAGACTTATTAATGATCCTAATAATATTGAATGTAGGTTTGGAAAATCACAGATTGTTCTAAAAACGTGTTTTATTAAAAAATCTTAAATTTAAAAATAAATATTAATTATTAATATAATACTGTTCTAAACAGAAATAAGATAACTTATCTTTGATACATGATTGGAATGATAATGTTTTTACCTAAAAAGATGAAAGAAAAAAAATCTTCGCTAGGCATTATGACAGTTATAGCACACCCGGAATAATTTATCTAAAAGCTTAAAAGATCATTTCCTTGCCAAGTTCCAGTGGATTTATAAGGGTGAAATCTAGTAAACATCTCTTCATTATACCATTGATTTTCACGAGTTCTTTTTATAGCTTCTTTGTGTTGTTTGCTATTATAAGCAAACTCCTTAACTGCACTGAAGTTTTTCCACAAGCTAAATGTTGCCATCTGAATAACCGGAATTTCTCCTATTCCTTTTGTGTAAATCAATCCTTTATTTCCATCTAAACCTTGATGTGAGGTAGGAACATACTTCCAAAATCTTATAAGCCAATTCCACTTAATAGTTGCTCTAGTAATAATAGCTATAGGTAAATTAGTGTCTAACTCTATACCTTTTTCAAAAGGACTTTTACTAACCCAGGTTCCTACTGCCGAAATATTTTTCATATACAATGTGTAAAGCTCTTTTGTATGATTATTATACTTTTTAAGTATATCAGAATTATTAAAAAATTCATTTGCTTCTTCTTCGGATTTCCAGACTTGAAGCAAGCTATATATTGACCAATCAGGTAGTGGATTAAATCCTTTTCCTTTTCCACTTCCCATTAGACGATAAAAAGAAAGGCCTTTAATTTTAGATAAGTCTTTATGTGCAAATTGCATCATTTTAAACCCCCAAAATTTGTTTGATAAAGATGAAAATTTAAAAAAAGAAATGGTTGTAATTTGATTAATCATTATAGATATCTACTAGTTTAATTTATTTAGATTTTTTAATATAATACTACATCCCATCTCTATTTCACTTAAACTAATTGTTAATGGAGGTGTAATTCTTACTGATTTTTTGTTAAATAAAAAATAAAACAACAGTAGTCCATCACTCATACAATTATCAACTAATTGATATGTGTGATGATCATCATAAAGATCAATTGATAGCATTAATCCTTTTCCTGTAATTGTTTTAATTTTTTTATGTTGTAAGTGTTTTCTAAATAGTTTTTCTTTTTTTTCAATTTCAGTAATTATCTTTTTCTCTAGAATAAACTCTAATGTTGCTTTGCTTGCTGCACAGTTAACTGGATGGCCACCAAATGTTGTAATATGACCTAATTTTGGATTATAAGTTAATTCATTCATATTTTTCCATGATGATATAAATGCACCTATTGGCATGCCACCTCCCATCCCTTTAGCTATACATATTATATCAGGTATTATTGGAGTCTGCTCAAAACCAAATAAGGTTCCTGTTCTACCAAAACAAGTTTGAATTTCATCAAAAATTATTAATACCTTATTTTTCTTACATATGCTATTTAATTTTTTAAGGAAATCTTTAGAAGCAATTATAAAGCCACTAGCGCCTTGAATAGATTCAATAATTACAGCAGAAGTTTTTTCTGAAATTTGTTCTAAACTTTTTATGTCATTATAAATAATTTGGTTACAATCTGGCAGCAAAGGTCTATACTGAGCTTTATATTGTTCATTTCCCATTAGACTTAAAGATCCGTGTGTAGATCCATGATATG
>Ga0257121_1000959_pt1 | contig 22853 bp, 20 predicted proteins | sample SI106_100metaG_FD_190180 | JGI IMG/M metagenome (GOLD analysis project Ga0257121, IMG submission 190180) | Marine microbial communities from Saanich Inlet, British Columbia, Canada - SI106_100 | ecosystem: Environmental > Aquatic > Marine > Inlet | place: Canada: British Columbia | collected... | reverse complement strand
GTTCGACTTGCATGTGTTAAGCATACCGCCAGCGTTCAATCTGAGCCAGGATCAAACTCTTCAGTTTAATCTTTGACTTTTTGAACACTTGGCATTTTATAACCAATAGTTCAATTTTTTAAAAAGCTTATCTGCTTTTGTTTTTTATGTGCACTGCACAATTTCTTGCACGAGTGCCCACACAAGTTGCTTGATAAATTTTTAAAGAGCTACCAACTAAAAAAGTTCTTTTTGGTCGGTGAAAGCGGGAAATTATACATGCTCAAATAGTATCGTCAAGTGATATTACGAATATTTATCAAATAAACTTTAATGGGTCTAAATTGATAGGATAAATCGCCTATAAATAGTCATTAAAATCAATAATTTAGAGACTTATTTTGAACTTTCTAACTTCCTTTATTTTTTCTTTCAAAAAGAAATAATTGTACTCTATTTGCCGATACAAAATGAAGAGAAGATTTCACCCAACAGATCATCCGATGAAAACTCTCCAGTAATTTGCCCAAGAGACATACTTGCCTGACGCAAATCTTCTGCTACTAACTCACTCGCCCCTCCCTCTAATTGCTCAAGAGCACTATTTATATAAATAAGGGTTTGATCAATTGAGTCAATATGTCTTTTTCGAGCAAGAAAAACCCCCTCACCATCAGAGTTTAAGCCTGCAAATTCAGCTAGCGTCTTCCTTAGCAAGTCAACTCCATCGCCATTCTTGGCTGAAAGACCAACCTCCAATTGATTGTCTAGTTTTCTAACTTCAGATTTAGTATTTGAAAGATCAATCTTATTTCTTATACATATGATTGGTTTATTTTTAACCAAATCAGGCAATATTGAGAAATCAGGTGAATTGTCTTTTGTATCAAATACTAGTAGCACTACATCTGCATTATTAATTTCAGTATATGCCCTTTTAATGCCCTCTTTCTCAATGATGTCATCACTGTTATGAAGTCCAGCTGTATCAATGATATGAAGCGGCATTCCATCAACATGAATTGTTTCTTTTAGAATATCTCTTGTGGTTCCAGCAATATCTGTAACAATCGCACTCGGCTGTTTTGTGAGCGCATTAAGCAAGCTAGACTTTCCTGCATTGGGTTTTCCAGCAATTACAACACAAAGCCCATCTCTTAACATTGCCCCTTGATTAGCACTCTTAAGTATATTCTTTAGCAAATCTTTTAAATTTTTAAGTTTAGTTGAGACTTGGTGAGACTCAAGAAAATCTATTTCCTCATCAGAAAAATCAATAGTTGCTTCTACAAAAACTCTTAATGAAGTTAGCTCTGTAAGTACACGGTTAATCTTTTCTGAGAATTCACCCGTTAAGGATCTCACAGCGCTCAGAGCAGACTCTTCTGAACTCGATTGAATCAAGTCTTGAACTGCTTCAGCTTGAACCAAGTCAATCTTGCCATTTAGGAAGGCTCTTTTACTAAACTCTCCAGGCTCAGAAAGTCTTGCGCCTAAAAATAAAGCAATTTCTAGAAGCTTTCTCATAACACTCATGCCGCCATGGCCTTGGAATTCTATAACATCCTCTCCACTATATGAGTTAGGTCCAGGAAAGTATATTGCTACTCCTTTATCGATAGTGTTGCCTTCATTGTTATAAAAAGCCCCATAAAAAGCGTGCCTTGGTTTTAACTCCGTTTGTAGTATTTTTTTAGATATAACTTTAGATAGTGGGCCTGAGACTCTTACAACTCCAATTCCGCTTTGGCCAATAGCAGTTGCTAATGCACATATAGTATCTATCTTAAGCGTCATCTTCAAAATACTTTTCTAAAAATTGATCAAAATTTATATCGTCTTTAGATTCAACTTCTAGTTGCTCTTTTATAGATCTAATTGAATGCTCATCCAATCTAAGAAAATAGTCTTTATCAAAAGCTTTCATCTGACTTTGTATTTTATATTTATGGCTATATTGATCGGTGAATTCAAAAAACCCTTTCTCCTGGTACTTCATTTCATTAAGCATTATTGCTGATGGCGTTAAATCTGGATTCTTAATTCGAATTGAAATGCTTTCTACCGATTCTTGGTGTGCATCACTTAACAGCCTTGAACATTGCTTTATTTTCTTAAAAAGACTCTCACCCCAATTAGCCAGAGTTACTTTCTCACCAATATGCTCAAGAATCAAGTTAGGCTGTCTACCTTGGTGAGCAACCAAGAGGGCATTTGAGTCAATTTCTACTAATTCGGATGATGGAATCGCCGGTGAGTCTTCCAAAAGACAGAACAATAAGAAGGCTTCTAAAAACTCAATTTGCTCTTTATCGATGCCTACTTCAAGCATAGGATTAATGTCTAATGATCGTATTTCAATATAACCTATACCTTTATTATTAAGGGCCCTTAGTGGCCTATCATTTCCATATAAAATAGGCTTTGGACGAACAGAAGAGTAGTACTCATTTGCGATTTGTAGGATATTTGTATTGAGCTGCTGGTACTCTCCATTTTTCTTTAAGCCAATCTTTTCAAAATCCTCACAGCTAGTTTTCATTGCCGCACGGAGACTATATATATAATGACATAAGCTATTATAGTTAGCCTTAACTCCTTTCTCATCTTCTTGCGAATTCTGATAGCCAATATCACCCATTCTTAGAGAAGTCGCATAGGGTAAATACAAGGTGTTGTCATCAAATTCTTCTAAGTTATGCTCATGATAGTCATGCATAAATGACTTACATACTGTTGCAGAAGCTCCAAATAAGTAAGGAATTAGCCAACCATATCTCAAAACATTCCGAGTGAGTCCCATGTAGTGATCATCCATGAAGCCCTTAGAGTCTGTATCAGTTTTCGATATTACTTCACGGTAGGACTGCCAAAACTCTAATGAAAATGAATAGTTAAAATGAATACCAGCAATTGCCTGCATTACGCTGCCATAGCGATTAGATAGACCGCGCCTATAAACTGTCTTCATCATTCCTAAATTTGAACTCCCATAATTCGCAATAGGTATATTGGTTTGACCTCTTAATATACAGGGCATACTGGCAGGCCAAAATCGCTCATCTTCTGGCAAGTGATGGTAAATATAATTATGGATTGTCGTGAGCTCATCTAGAACTTGATCAGCGCCCTTTAAAGGTTGAGTGACTAATTCAAGTAAAGCCTCACTAAAGTCTGTAGTTATTGCAGGATTTTTTAGAGCAGAGCCTAATCCCTCTGGGTGAGGCGTTTGAGCAATACTTCCATCACCTGAAACGCGCAAACCCTCTTTTTCAATACCTATAAGATTGGCTTTAAGGCAAGCCTTAAAGGGCATGAGTGATTGGATTTTTTTATCAAGTTTCACTATATAATTTCAAATATTAAAGTCGTTATTTTACCTCGGACTTGTGTTAGCGGTGATAATAGAAAATGCATCCATCAAATACCTGAAAATTAAAAAAACGTGCTTAATAAAAATACCAGTATTGAAGTAGTAGTTGGGATAATACACAATAGTAATAATGAGGTATTTATTGCTAAGCGTCAAAAAAACCAATTTATGGCAGGTTATTGGGAGCTTCCTGGTGGCAAAGTAGAGCATGGTGAAGACCACGTTAGCGCAATCGTAAGAGAACTTTTTGAAGAGACAGGAATTATCGTTAAAGACTGTCATTTAGTTCAAGAGATTCAGCATATCTATCCTGAAAAAACCATCAATTTATCGGTTTATAGTATTGATAATTATCTTGGTGAGCCATTAGGGTTTGAAGGACAAGAAATTACTTGGAGTAGTGAAGAAAAGTTCAAAAATTTCAAATTACTCCCAACTATGTGGAGAATTATTCATAAATTTTCACTTCCAAAATTTTATTGGATTACGCCTGATGATCATCAGTCTGACATGGTCATTAATGAATGTAAAAAACAACTAACGAATGGCATTAAATTCATACAGCTAAGAAGTAAGACTTCTCTTGATCATGCTTACATAAAAAAAATAAACAGGCTCTGTAAAGAAAGCCAGGCAAAACTTATTCTAAATACACCAAGTAAAACCTTTAATGAGCTTTGTGATGGCTGGCACTTAACTAGTTTAGAGCTAATGTCATTAAAAGAAAGGCCAGTTATTGAAGAAAAATTAATTGGCGCATCAACGCATAACCTGGAAGAGGCGCTGCATGCAGAAAATATTTCTGCTGATTACATCAGCTTGTCACCAATAGAAAAGACACTGACTCATCCAGACTCCCCCCCTTTAGGATGGGAAGATGCCTCTGGCATTATTGAGAAGTGTAATTTACCAGTTTTTTTACTTGGCGGGATGAAGAAAAATCTAATTGAAAAAGCTTTGAGTATAGGAGCTCAAGGCGTTGCTGGAATTAGAGATATTTAAATGCGTGAACCAGTAATCTCAAAAACTTTATTATGAATATCTTCTTTGCTCATTTGTGCTAATCCATCAGACCCGCCCTTACATAAGAGCTTATCGTTTACAAAAATTTGAGGGACCGTTCTAAAGCCAGATTTAACAAAAAAGTCTCGCGCATCTTTGTCTTCTTGAATGTTGAGCGTTTCATATTCAATATCAAGATTATCGAGATAGTTTTTTGCTCTTGTGCAGTAAAAGCAAGAGTGCGAAGTATATACTTTAATCATTAGTAGTTTTTACACAGTAAAAGACTGGAAATAATACCAGTCAAAGGAATCAGGGGCACTTAAAATAGTTTTACAAATATTGTGGGCTTTAGTCTCTGAGATAAACCCAAGAAGACTCACTAGAAAGTTCTTTATCAAATCTATAGCCTTCATCGACAAAATCTTTAAGTCCCTCTGGACTCCTCAATCGATTTCTTATAATATAATTCACCATCAAACCTCTTGCGCGCTTCGCATAAATACCTATAACTTTGTAGACTTCACCTTTTTTCTCCTTAAACACAATATCCAAAACTTTCGCATTAAGTATTTTTTTATCTACAGCTTTGAAGTACTCATTGGATGAAAGGTTTACTATCAGTTCAGACTCATCCTCATTGAGGACATCGCTAATCTCAGTTCCCCAATACTCATAAAGATCCTTACCTTTAGAGTTAGAAAGTTTAGTTCCCATCTCTAAGCGATAGGGCTGTATTAGGTCAAGTGGCCTTATAACGCCATAAAGACCAGAAAGCATTCGAACACTGTCTTGCGCAAATTTTAGGTCGTCAGTTGACAGAGCCGGGGCATCAATTCCGTTATAAACGTCTCCTTTAAAAGCAAGTATTGCCTGCTTTGCATTGTCTCGATTAAAGGGCAATTTAAATTTTTGAAAGCGATCAAAATTCAACTTAGATAATTTCTCACTCAATGCCATCAGTTTAGAAATTTGAGACTGGCTTTTCTTTTTCAAAATACTAACAAGCTCACTAGAGTTTTCTAAGTGTCTAGTTTGAGAATAAAAATCAATATCACATTGAGAGAAATCTTGCGTCTTTGAAGGCGAAATAATTGCTAGCATAAGAGTAATAAAATAAAAATATTCTACCTTAATATCCGCACTATAACAATATAAGTAGGCAAATTTGGAGTTTAAAAATCAGCTAAAATAAGGTATTATATATTTTCAGTTCTACATTCAGTTTCCATGAAAAATAAACAATTACACCTACCGAAGGCGCGAGGACTTTACCATCCTAATAATGAGAAGGAGAATTGTGGTGTCGGTTTTATCGCCAACGTCAAGAGCCATTCTTCTCATAAAATTACAAAAGATGCACTAGAAATGCTCTCTCGCATGGACCATCGTGGTGCTTGTGGCTGTGAGGCAAATACTGGTGATGGTGCTGGAATCTTAACCAATATACCTCACGATTTTTTTTCTAAGGAAATTAAAGCGCTATTTGGCATTGCAGTAACTGCTGGAAATTATGGTGTTGGAAATGTTTTTCTACCTCAAGATAATAAAGAAAGAAAACATTGCATATCAGTCATTGAAAAAGTTATAAAGGATGAGGGACAAATTCTAATTGGTTGGCGCGATGTCCCAGTTGACTCTGATAAAGCAAATGTTGGAGAAACAGCTCGAAATTCACAGCCGGTAATGAAACAGCTTATTATTGGTAACTCTCAAAGTATAAATACAGAGACTTTTGAAGGGATTCTTTATATCATTCGCAAAAATGTCTCGAAGATTATTCGTACTGATGAGTCACTTTCTCAGGCATTGCTTTTTTATATTTGTAGCCTTTCTACCAGGGTAATTATTTATAAAGGCATGCTAATGGGTTCGCAGCTATTAGACTTTTATCCAGATCTAAATGATAAGAAATTTAGCACCTATTTAGCCATGATACACTCACGATTTTCAACCAACACATTCCCTTCATGGGATCGCGCTCAGCCTTGCAGGTTTATGGCCCATAATGGTGAAATTAATACCCGCCAAGGTAACTTTAACTGGATGAGGGCGCGTGAAGGAGTCCTAGAAAGTGAGGTTTTTGGTGATAATTTATCAAAAACGTTGCCCATAATTGAAACTGAAGTTTCTGACTCTGGTAGCTTTGATAATGTTCTAGAATTTCTATTAATGAATGGAAGGTCTCTTCAGGAAGCAGTATTAATGATGGTTCCAGAAGCTTGGCAAAATGACACGGAAATGAGTCAAGAGAAAAAAGCTTTTTATGAGTATTTCTCAAATGTAATGGAGCCTTGGGATGGACCGGCGTCTATTGCCTTTACTGACGGAAGATATATTGGAGCTGTTCTTGATAGAAATGGTCTTCGGCCATCACGTTACTATCTAACACACGATGATCTTGTAATTATGGCATCTGAAGTTGGTGTTGTGGATGTTGCAACTAATAACGTTAAATCAAAGGGTCGCCTTAGGCCTGGAAAAATGTTTCTTGTTGACTTTGAAAAAGGCAGGTTAGTTGATGATGATGAAATTAAAAATAGCTTTGCGTCTAAAAATCCTTACGGTGATTGGCTAAAAGAGCAACAAATATCCCTATCCGATTTAAAAACTAATACTAGTGATAAAGGCTTTTTCCCAGATACACTTATCAACCGCTTACAAGCCTTTGGTTATAGCACTGAAACTCTTAAGTTTATGCTACTGCCTCTTGTAACTGAGCTGAGAGACCCAGTTGGATCAATGGGCAATGACTCGGCACTTGCGTGCCTTTCAGATCAGTCACGAATAATTTATGACTACTTTAAACAGCTTTTTGCTCAGGTTACTAATCCAGCTATTGACTCAATTCGTGAAGAAATTGTTATGTCTTTAAGCTGCTCGATTGGCCCTGAAGGAAATTTACTGACTAATAAAGCTGAAAATGCAAACCGATTAATCATTGAGCACCCAATTTTAACAAATGAAGAAATGTCCTCACTTAAAGATTGCAATCATCGAGGATGGACAAGTCAGACAATTGATATTACCTATGACATAAACGAGGGCCAAAGCCTAAATAAAATGCTTGATTCAATTTGCGCACAAAGTACTCAAGCTATTAATGATGGCCATAGCCTTGTTGTATTATCTGATAGAAAAATTGACTCTCAGCGAAATGCCGTAAGTGCACTCCTAGCTTCTTCAGCAGTCCATCGTCACTTAGTGGCTTCTCATAAGCGAACTCAAGTTGGAATAATTGTTGAAACTGGTGAGGCTAGAGAAGTTCATCACTTCTGCCTATTGACAGGCTTTGGTGCAGATGCTGTTAATCCATACTTAGCTTTTGAAGCCTTATGGCAGGCAAGAAGAGATAACTTAGTAGCACTAGAAAACGACGACGCTATAGTCACCGCATATCGTAAGGCAATAGCAAAAGGAATGCTCAAAGTGATGGCTAAAATGGGCATTTCAACTCTTGCCTCCTATAAGGGCGCTCAAATCTTTGAGGCTGTTGGTTTATCCGGTGAGGTCATGCATAAATGCTTTTTCGAAACAGCGAGTCGCATTAGTGGTGTTGGATTTGACGTCATTCAAACTGAATCTGAGCAGCAACATAAAAAAGCATTTCTCTCAAACTCGCTCAATAACCTTGGCCATTATGCTTGGCGAAGTGGTGGTGAAAAACATATGTGGGAGCCAGAAACTATTACGAGCTTGCAGCAGGCTGCTAGAAGTAATGATCAAAATGCTTACTGGGAATTTGCTAAAAAATCTAATGAAGAGGGCACTAGAAATTGTACTCTTAGAGGGCTCATGTCATTTAAATCAGGCACCTCAATTGATATTGATAAAGTTGAATCAGCAAAAGAGATTGTCAAAAGATTTGTTACAGGAGCAATGAGCTTGGGCTCAATATCTCCAGAATCTCATGAATCTCTTGCAATTGCCATGAATCAAATAGGCGGTAAATCGAATACTGGTGAGGGTGGAGAAGATCCAAACCGTTGGACTCCAGATGCCAATGGAGATTCTAGGCGAAGCGCGATCAAGCAAGTGGCCTCTGGTCGATTTGGTGTTACCATTGAGTACCTAAATAATGCTGATGAACTTCAAATTAAGGTTTCACAGGGTGCTAAACCTGGTGAGGGTGGTGAACTTCCTGGTGGAAAGGTAGATGATTTTATTGCTAAAATACGCTGCTCAACTGCAGGTGTTGGTCTAATTAGCCCACCGCCGCATCATGATATTTATTCTATTGAAGATTTATCACAACTTATTTTTGATCTTAAAAGATCTAATCCTGCAGCTCGAATTAGTGTCAAGCTAGTTTCTGAGGTTGGTGTAGGAACTGTTGCTGCAGGAGTAACGAAAGCAAAATCAGATCATATTGTTATTGCTGGACATGATGGTGGAACTGGCGCCTCTCCTTTGACCTCAATTAAACATGCAGGACTTCCTTGGGAGCTAGGCGTTGCTGAAACTCACCAAACACTGGTGATGAATGATTTACGCTCAAGAGTAGTTATTCAAACTGATGGGCAACTTAAAACCGGAAGAGATGTTGCAATAGCGGCGTTATTAGGGGCTGAAGAGTTTGGTTTTTCTACAGCACCGCTTATAACTTTAGGCTGCATTATGATGCGGAAATGCCATCTCAATACTTGTCCTGTTGGCATTGCAACTCAAGACAAAGTCTTACGTAAAAAATTCACTGGTAAGCCTGAACATGTCGTTAATTACTTGTTTATGGTGGCAGAGGATTTACGTACTATTATGGCGGAACTTGGATTTAAAAAACTGACTGACATGGTTGGCCGAGTTGATATGCTTGAAATGAACAAAGCAATAAATCACTGGAAGCAAGACTCAATTGACCTTAGTAAGATATTAACACCTGCTGATAATCAATATAGGAATGCGGGCACCTATCAAACTATAAAACAAGACCATCAACTCAATGAGCAACTGGATCATGATTTAATTGCTAAATCAAAAAAGGCTATTGAAGGAAATGGTAAAGTTAAATTTCAATCAAACATTTCTAATGTTGACAGAGCTGTTGGCGCTATGCTTTCCTCACATATTGTCAAAACTAGAAATGGTAATAATCTAAAAAATGGCTCAATAGATATTGACTTTAAAGGGTCTGCAGGTCAGTCTTTTGGGGCATTTCTTGCAAATGGAATAACTCTATCGATTGAGGGTGATGCTAACGATTATGTTGGTAAAGGCCTGTCTGGTGGTCGGATTGTTATTTATCCACCAAAAGATTCCACCTACTTAGCGCATAATGAAATTATTGCTGGAAATGTTTGTGGATATGGTGCTACTGGAGGTGAAATGTATTTGTCAGGGCAGGTTTCAGAGCGTTTCTGCGTCAGAAACTCTGGACTGATTGCTGTTGTTGAAGGAATTGGGGATCATGGTTGTGAATATATGACAGGTGGGCGTGCAGTAATACTCGGTGAAGTTGGTCGTAACTTTGGCGCTGGGATGAGCGGCGGAATAGCTTTTATATATAATCCTAACCTAACTCTTCAGGGGAGGTCTAATTCATCTTCGATAGACTTTGATCCAATGGATAAAGAATCCACTTCAGAGTTATTTGAATTTATAACTAATCATTTCGAATTGACTGGCTCAAAAATAGCTGAAAAAATACTCAGCAATTGGAATGAAGAAATAACTCATTTTGTCAAAGTAATGCCAAAAGCGTTAAAAGAAGTTCTTGCAGCCAAAAGTAAGCAGTTACTTCAAGCAAGTTAGATAGGTATTGCGTCGATTACATCAGCGCTTGCGCCCAAGACACTATTAACTCCATCGCCAACAACTGGTATTACAGATACAACTGCTCCAGTAACCCTCATAGGAACAGTAACAACTTTAGTAAAGATGCAGCCTGATAGGTACAAAGCTATTAAACCGAATAAAATAATATTTTTCATGATTGCCGCTCTAAAACTAAAAAGTGATGAGCGTGCTCATTCAAATCATCTGGAAGATGTGACTCACAGCTAACTTGGCGCCAATCAGCCTCATTATATTCTGGAAAATAGACGTCCCCATCAAATTTACCTTCAATTTTCGTAATATATAATCTACTAACTTGGGGCAATAACTGCTCACAAAGACTAGCTCCCCCAATTATCATTACCTCATCTTCATCTTTAGTGATTGAGAGCATCTCATCAATGCTAGATAAAACTTCACAACCTGTGATTAAAGTTTTTGAGTTTCGAGAAATTACAATATTACGACGATTTGGTAATGGCCTGCCAATAGAGTCATAGGTTTTTCGACCCATTACAATTGACTTTCCTGTAGTATTTTTTTTAAAATAAGCAAGGTCTGCAGGAAGATGCCACGGCAACTTATTGTCTTTACCAATCAGACGATTTTCATCCATTGCGACTACTATTGATAAGCTCATAAATTCTGCCTGATTGAAGTAAAATATTAGAATATTTTACAATTTTTAAACTTTTAGTGTCACTCATTCTAGCCTCATCGTCGCCATTTAGAAAAGCTATTTTAGAGAAGCTTCGTATTGACTTTAAAGCAACAGCGCCAAACATTAATGAAAGAAGAAAAAATGGAGAGACTCCTTTTAATTTAGTTAATCGCTTATCTAAAGAAAAGGCTCTAGAGGTAGCCAAATCTCATTCAGGTTTGATTATTGCATCAGATCAGGTAGCTACCCTTGGTAATGGAAATAATGAAGATGATGAAATATTAACAAAGCCAGGTAGTCATGAGAATGCTTTTTTGCAGCTAAAGAAAAGCTCTGGAAAAACTATTACATTTCTTACTGGATTGGTTCTCTTGAATACTGAAACCTTAAAAATTCAAACTCATGTTGAGCTTTTCAAAGTTACCTTTAAACAACTTTCTGATAATCAAATTTTGTCCTACCTAAAGAAAGAAGATGTTCTTAATTGTGCTGGTAGTTTCAAGTCTGAAGGACTAGGAATTGCATTATTTAGTCGTATGGAGGGCAATGACCCTAACAGCCTAATTGGACTTCCAACAATCCAACTTATTAAAATGCTAGCTAAGGAAAATGTTCATATCTTATGAACATTTTATATTCAGAAGAATTTAAGCCTTTCTCATCTGGCTTAAAAAATTATTGGGGATCTCTCTATGGCTCCTCTGAAGCACTAGCGCTTATTGAATTTGCTGAATCTCAAAAGCAAGTAGTGCTCTATATTGCAAAAGATATTACTCATTATGATGAGGTTAGAAAAGCACTCAATTTTTTTAACACCTCTTTAGAAATATTAGATTTCTCAAGTTGGGAGGTTTTAGCTTTTGACCATTTCTCACCACATCCAGATATTGTCTCATCGAGGTTAGAAACACTTTCAAAACTGCCCTCTCTAAAATCTGGCATCGTAATAACAACACTTGAGACGTTATCACAAAGATTGTGTCCCAAAAATTATATTGAAATATATAGCCTTCACCTAAAAACTAAACAAAATCTTGAAATTAAGTCCTTTTCTGAAAATCTTATAAAAATAGGATATCGCAGAGTTACAACTGTAATGGAGCAAGGTGAGTTCTGCATTAAGGGCGCCCTAATTGATTTGTACCCAATGGGCACTAAAAATCCATATCGAATTGACCTATTTGATAATGAGATAGATTCAATCAGATCTTTTGATACATCTTCGCAGAGGTCAATTGAAATTATTAAAGAAATCAAGCTACTGCCTGCTCGAGAATTTGCAACAGATAGTGACAGTATTTCAATCTTTAAAGATAACTACTTATCAGAATTTGGAAATACTGATGGATTCATTTATAACGAAGTTAGTGAAGGACGTTATCCAGGCGGAATAGAATTTTATTTACCTTTATTTTTTAAAACAACTGAAACTCTATTTGATTATATTTTGGGTGAGCCTGTAATCTTTTATCAAAAAGGACTTAACGAAGCGATGGAGCTTCAGGCTAAAGAATTATTAGAGCGTTTTGAATATTGTAAAGGTTCACTAGAAAGACTCCCTCTAGAAATTAATAAAGTATTTTTAAACACTGAAAGATTTTTCAAAAAACTTTCAGATAAAAAGCAAGTACAAATACAAAGCTCAAAAATAGAAAAAGCAGAAGGCTATAACTTCTCATCTTCTATCCTTCCCCCGCTTAAAATAGAAGCCCAAACAAAAAAGCCACTTAATAAGTTAATTAAGTTTATTGAAAATTTTGATGGGCAAGTATTAATCGTTTGTGAATCAGAAGGCAGGCAAAGTGTTCTCACTGATCTACTTTCCACTCACCAACTTAAAGTAAACGACTGCTCTCATTGGAGTGACTTTCATAGTCAAAATAATGGGCTCTGCATTACTAATGCAAGCCTGAGTGAAGGTGTTCTTTTTGAGAAGATTGCAATTATTACTGAAAATAATTTGTTTGGAAAAGATGCTGTAAAACAGCGGAGAAGACGAAGAGCAAAACATAAAGATTTTGATGAAGCTATTAAAAGTCTTGTTGAGATCCAGTTAGGTGACCCTGTCGTTCATGAGCATTATGGTGTTGGCCGATATTTAGGACTTAAAAGTCGAAGTTTTGATGGCAATCAACAAGATTTTCTGTCACTTGAGTATGCCAATGGCTCAGTACTAATGGTTCCCATTGCAGCGCTTAACCTTATCTCTAGATACTCTGGTGCAAGTTCAGATAATGCCCCTCTTCATAAATTAGGAAGTCAGCAGTGGGCCAAAGCAAAAAGAAAGGCAGCAGAAGCACTTTATGATGTTGCCGCTGAACTATTAGAAATTTATGCAAAGCGTCAATCTCAAAAAGGATTTGCTTATCCAGCGCCAAATGACTCTTATAGTTCTTTTGTATCCAGCTTCCCATTTGAGGAAACACCAGATCAACTAAAAACAATGGGTGATGTTCTTTTAGATATGCAATCTGAAAGACCAATGGATCGACTGGTATGTGGAGATGTTGGGTTTGGTAAAACTGAAATTGCAATGAGAGCTGCTTTTATAGCTGTTGAATCTGGCAAGCAAGTTGCAATTCTTGTTCCTACGACACTTTTAGCTAACCAACACGAACAAACTTTTAATGACCGCTTCTCCAAATTTCCAATTGTAATTAAATCCCTTTCAAGGTTTCAAAACACAAAAGAACAAAATGAAATTAAATCTCATCTTAATGATGGAAAGATTGATATTATTATTGGGACTCATAAACTGATCCAAGGAACTATTAAATATCATAACTTAGGTTTGATTATTATTGACGAAGAACATCGATTTGGGGTAAAGCAAAAAGAAGCACTTAAAAAAATCCGCGGTCAAAGTGATATATTGACTATGACTGCAACACCTATACCTAGATCACTAAATATGGCGTTAGGCTCACTTCGAGAAATGTCAATTATTGCCACCCCTCCAGCTAAAAGAACAGCAATACAGACCTTTGTTGATGAATGGGATAAAAATACTATCAAGGAAGCATGTTCTCGTGAGTTGCATCGAGGTGGGCAAATCTTTGTTGTTCATAATGATATTGATACAATTGATAATATGGCAGAATCTTTGAGCGATCTTATGCCAAACCTTCAAATTCGAATTGCCCATGGCCAAATGCCAAGTAAAGAACTTGAGCAAATAATGGCCGATTTTTATCATCAGCGCTTTCAGCTTTTAGTTTGTACTACTATTATTGAAACTGGAATTGATATTCCAAGTGCTAATACAATTATTATCAATAATGCACAAAATTTTGGGCTTGCACAGCTTCATCAGCTTCGAGGCAGAGTTGGCAGATCTCATCATAAGGCATACGCTTATCTTATAATTAAGTCTCACCAGTCAATTACAGCAAATGCAAAAAAACGACTAGATGCTATAGCTTCACTTGAAGAGCTTGGAGCCGGATTTATGCTAGCAAATCATGACCTTGAGATTAGAGGTGCGGGAGATCTTTTGGGAGAAAATCAAAGCGGTAAAATATCAGAAATTGGGTTTAATTTATATCATGACTTATTAAAGCGTACCATTCAAGCAATAAAAAACAATACCAAATTTGATATTAAAGATGCATTAGTTGAAGAAGTTGAAATTAATTCAGGAATTGCTTGCATCATTCCTGATACTTATCTACCAGATGTACATGAGAGATTAATTCTCTACAAACGAATTGCAAGTGCTGGAAATGATGACGAATTAAAAGATCTAAAAATAGAAATGATTGATCGCTTTGGCCTCCTCCCAGATCAAACTAATAACTTATTTGAATCGACCTCATTAAAAATACAATCTAAGGAAATAGGGATACTCAAAATTAATATTTATGATGAGAAGCTAGAAATAACTTTAAATGAAAAAAATCTCATTGACACATCAAAGATAATTAATTTAATTCAAACGAAGCCAAAGCAGTTTCAATTAAGAAACCAAAATACTTTAATTTCCAGTGAAACTATGGAAGCTGACTTTTCTCGTATTAGAAGCGCAAGTAAATTAATAGATAGCCTAGTTTAATTTTTGATTAAAAATAGCTAAAAATTATAATTTACTTAGCTTTAAATTTTGATGGAACAAGTTTAGGGGCAAAGAAGTGAATTCCAGGAACAACGACTAGTGCAGCAAAAAATAAAATAGCTAAACAACCAAGAACATCTCCAATCAAATAATTTGTTATGAAATTAATGGCATTAATGGATAAATCGTCTGGCTTGCCAGATGAGAGATATGAATAAACAAAAAATTTCATAAGTGTGTTGTAAAGAGCTGTTAATATAGCTAAAAAAAGTAAATGTTGAAAAACCAGCTTCCCGCCTTCAAAAAAATTCGATAATTTAAAAAATTTCATACTAGCAATAGCTAGTAATGGCGAGAATGTGCCTACGAGATGTATAAGATTTATACCTATAAAAGATGAGTCATGAAACCATAAAGATGAAAATGTTATAGCCAGAAAAACTGCTATAAAAACATTAAAGCCAAATAAAAGATAGCATAAAGATACTGCTCCAATAGGGAGCCAAATAATGTTTCCACTAATAAATGCCTGGCCATTAATAAATGTTACAAAGATAATGACAAGAAAAGATATGATATTTTTATAAAGGAATCCTGCTAACTTGTCTTGCATCAGACAGACAACTTATTAGCAAAACTAAAATTTTCTAAGCAATATGTGCTGCCAAAATAATTCATAAATTTATCCAAGTTTAGAGCCTGCATGAAACTTCAAACAGACTTAGTGACTCCAATAGTAATTTTACTAATTAGAGGTATTGCTAGTTAAAAACTAACGCACTAAAACTTATTATAGCTTGAGAGCTAATGAACTAATGAACTAATGAACTAATGAACTAATGATCAAATACTAATATCATTTCACGCTTATCAGTTAAAGACTGACTTGCACTAACTACGCCGTTAGAAGTTAGAAATAGAACTGCACGTTTTATTGTTGATAATGAATACTTAGAGAAGTATGGATCATTTTTTATTGCAGTAATTGTTACATTAGAATTAGAAGTGATGAAAGAAAAAACCGCTCTTTCGACTTCAGAAAACTCACCCAATCCAAATTCTTTTTCACATTCATCTAGCGCTTGTCTTAGCTGAAATAACCTGCTGACTGCTTTTTTCATTTTATGTTCCTCAAGTAACTTAGCCCCTTGGCAAAAATTATAGATTAAATTGAAATATAATATACAACTTAATAGAACCAATAACCTAACATCTAATAGTCCAGAATTAAAGCTTCATTTTTTTAACTCTAAATCCCTACCCTACTATTTAATTACTGAATACTAAATTGTTGCTTAAGGCTAATATATTCAATCACCCGTATTCTTGGTCCGAATTGACTAACCACTCTCGATGAAGCAGCATTAGCAAACTCAGCAGCCCAAGAAAAGTCCTTACCAAGACCAAGTGCATATAAAAAAGAACCTGCAAACATATCACCCGCACCATTCGTATCAACTGCACTTGCAAGAACACCTGGAGTATGAATCATATTGGTTCCATCAAAAACTAGTGACCCGCCTGCGCCTCTCGTAATAGCAAAGGTTTTAGCATATTTCTTTAATTCTTCAGCGGCCGCTTCTACTGTATGTGTTCCAGTAAAACTCCTAGCTTCATCACCATTACAAAAAATTAAATCCACACCATCATCACCAATAATAGTTCTTATGTTATCCGAAAAAACCTCAACAACAAATGGATCAGAAAGGCTCAATGAGGTTTTAACCCCACTCTTCTTTGCATAACTCATAGCATCTCTTGCAACAGCTGTTCTTTCATCATCAGTCACAACATAGCCTTCAATATATAGCCATTCTGAAGATGCTAAAGCCCCTTCATCAACTTCTCGATATGAAAGCTCTAGGCTAGCTCCTAAATAAGTGTTCATTGTTCGCTCTGCATCAGGACTAATCATTACTAAGCATTTACCTGTAACACCACTAGAAGGGTCAACTTGATGGAAATCCACACCAGCACGATTTAAATCTTTAACAAAAAAAATACCCTCGTCATCATCTGCAACTTTGCCAGAAAAGAAAGCTGAAGATCCAAATCTACTTGCTGCTACTACTGAGTTGCATGCAGACCCTCCACAACTCCTTTTAACAGCTACGCGCTGACTGGTCAGCTCATCCATTAAGTATTTTTGTCGTTTTTCGTCAACAAGAGTCATCAAACCTTTACCAATAGCATTTTCACTTAAAAATGAATCACTTACAATAACTTCAGTATCAACTATTGCAGCGCCGATTCCATAAATACCATATTTTTTCATAAATTTAAATTCCTAATCTTCTGTTAAATTAATTAATACTTTTAGACTCTTAGCACCTCAGGCACTGGAAAATTTACAGACTCTCTAGCGCCGCTTACTTCAATAATTTCACTACCACCATTCATCATCAGATAAGACACTACTGCCTGAACTAGAACCTCTGGAGCTGATGCACCAGCTGTAACTCCAATAGATGTAATACCATTTAACCAATCATTTTCAATGTCAGTTGCTCCATCAATTAAATAAGCTGGCTTACCTGCATTTTCTGCAATCTCTTTAAGCCGGTTCGAGTTAGAAGAGTTTTTTGAACCAATAACAAGAAGTATTTCTGAGTTTTTAATCATAGACTTGACTGAGTCCTGGCGATTTTGAGTTGCATAACAAATATCACTTTTATTAGGTGCTTGAATTTTTGGAAATTTAGCTTTAAGAGAGTCAACAATCTCTTGAGTATCATCAACTGACAAAGTAGTCTGCGTTGTATAGGAAATATCCAAATCTTCAGACAGTTCTAGGTCTTTAATATCTTTAATTGACTCAACTAAAGCAATACTTCTAAATGAATCTGACTGTCCTAAGGTTCCCTCAACCTCTGGATGACCACCATGGCCAATCAAAATAACTTGATGATTTTGTTTTTGGCGCCTGATGACTTCTTTATGTACTTTCGTTACTAAAGGACAAGTTGCATCATAAATAATATCTGAAATCTCAGTAGCGTCTTTTCTTACAGCTTGTGATACTCCGTGCGCACTAAAAATTACAACGCTTCCTTTGGGAACTTCATCAATCTCATCAACAAAAATTGCGCCTTTCTTTTTTAGGTTACTCACAACAAATTTATTATGAACAACCTCATGACGAACATAAATCGGTGCGCCATGTTTTTTAATAGCGCGCTCGACTATCTCTATAGCACGATCAACACCAGCACAAAAACCTCTTGGATTGGCCAAAAATATCTTCAAAATTTACCCCATTGATTCACGAAACAAATATTACTATTATTTTTAGTTATTGAGGTGAAGTGCGGAAAGGATCTGAAAAACTTTTTGACGTAAGTCTGACCTGTGCACTATCATATCAATAGCGCCCTTCTCAAGTAAAAATTCACTTCTTTGAAATCCTTCTGGCAACTCTTCTCGAACCGTTTGTTCAACAACTCTGGCTCCTGCAAAACCTATCCTTGCATTGGGCTCAGCAATCTGAATATCGCCTAGCATTGCTAAGCTAGCTGAAACGCCACCCATAGTTGGATCAGTTAAGACTGAGATGAATGGGATTTTGTTATCAGCTAATAATTTAACAGCAAGCGAAGTTTTTGACATTTGCATTAAAGAAAAAAGGCCTTCCTGCATTCTTGCCCCGCCACTTGCAGAAAAGCAAACTAAAGGATGTCGGTTTTCAATAGCAATATTTGCAGCTCTGACAAATTTCTCACCAACAACTGACCCCATTGATCCACCCATAAAACTAAAATCAAAAGCTGCAACTACAATTGGCATCCCCTTTAATAGTCCACTTTTAACAACTAACGCATCTTTTTCCTTGGTTTTTTTTTGGGCATCCTGGTAACGATCTTTGTATTTTTTTTGATCTTTAAACTTAAGTGGGTCTACAGATTCAATATTAGCGGCAATCTCAAGTTGTTGTTCAATATCCAAAAACCCTTCTATACGTTTTCTAGCAGATATTCTTAAATGATGGTCACACTTTGGACAAACATAATGAAGACGCTCAAGCTCCTCTTGATAAAGAACTCGTCTACACTCTGGGCACTTACTCCAAATCCCTTCTGGAATATTTTTTTTTGTATTTATGCCAATAGATGGCATAATTTTTTCTAACCAGCTCATAGTATTTGTAAATTAATTAATTGCATTTGAAATTTCCTTTGCCAGATTCCCAACCTTCGTAATCATTGTATCTTTATCACTGGACAATTCTTCAATAATTGAAACTAGGGCACTACCAACAATTACTGCGTCAGCATTCTCACCAACTTGTTTCGCAACTTCAGCGTTACTTATTCCAAAACCAACTCCCACTGGTAGTTTAAAATAATTTCTCATTCTTTCTAAATGATGATTAACTGATTCAACATCGAGATTTCCCGCTCCTGTTACGCCCTTCAATGAAACAAAATATATATAGCCAGTTGCCATTTCTGCAATATATTGTAAACGCTCATCTGTCGTAGTAGGGGCAACTAAAAAGATAAGATCAATATCGAGCTTATCAAGCTCTTCCTTAAGATCATGGACCTCTTCTGGAGGCATATCAACAACCAAAATTCCGTCTACTCCAGCTTCATGAGCTCTCAGGGCAAATTCTTTATAGCCAAACACCTCAATTGGATTTGTATAGCCCATTAAGACAATACCAGTAGACTGGTTATGCTCTCTAAACCTCTCAACTATTGCAAAAACATCATGCAAGTTAACGCCGTCTGCTACCGCCCTCTCATGTGATTTTGCAATTACAGGCCCATCAGCCATTGGATCTGAAAAAGGCATTCCTAACTCAATAATATCTGCACCACTATCAGCCAAAGTAAAAACCAATGCCTCTGAATTATCCAGGCCACTATCACCAGCAGTGATGAATGGAATAAAGGCAGTCTTGTTCTTAGCTTCGAGTTGTTTGAAAATATTTAAGATTCGTGACATAATTATTAATACTATTTTTTAATTAAATTTTAACATAGACAAAGTTAAACTCAATTTAATGTCTATATTATTAGGGTTATTAAGTTTTGGAAGAGTATGAGTGAACTGCATCCACTAAAACTTTCATACTTTCTGGGTTAACATCAGGAGTAATCCCATGCCCAAGATTAAACACATGTCCAGTTTGCCCCTTAAATTGATCAAGAACTTTGAAAGCTTCAGCCTTGATTACATCAGGTGATGCATAAAGCACAGATGGATCAAGGTTACCTTGTATTGCTACTTTTGAACCCACTCTCCTTTCCGCCTCACCAAGCTCAATTGTCCAGTCAATGCCCACTGCATCACATCCAGTTGCAGCAATTTGCTCAAGCCATGCCGCCCCGCCTTTAGTGAAAAGTGTCACCGGAATAATCCTACCTTGATAACTACGGTGAACCCCTTCCACAATTTTTGACATGTACCTTAATGAAAAATTTTCATAACTACCTTGACTGAGAAGCCCACCCCACGTATCAAAAATCATTACTGAATCTGCTCCAGCTTCAATTTGAGAATTTAGATAGTCTATAACAGTATCAGCAAGAACATCAAGAAGCTGGTGCATGTGCGTTGGGTTTTCATACATCAAGGCCTTTACCCTTGAAAAAGTTTTACTAGTGCCTCCCTCAACCATATATGTTGCTAATGTCCATGGACTTCCCGTAAAACCTATTAATGGAACTTTACCTTTAAGGTTTTTCTTGATAACAGAAACTGCTTCACTAACATAATTAAGCTCAGCTCCAACATCTGGCTTCGTTAAGTTTTCAATGCTGCTGAGCGTGTGAAGAGGATTAGTAAATTTTGGCCCCTCTCCCTCAACAAAATAAAGCCCCAAACCCATAGCATCAGGAATCGTTAATATGTCAGAAAAAAGAATTGCCGCATCAAGGTCAAATCGCTCAAGGGGCTGAAGAGTAACCTCACATGCAAGGTCGCTTGACTTACATAAAGTTAAAAAATCACCAGCTATTTTTCTAGTAGCGCGATACTCTGGCAAGTACCTACCTGCTTGCCTCATCACCCAAATTGGAGTACGTGATACTTCTTTTTTTAGTAACGCATTAATGTAGTCAAATGCCATTATTTTTTCTCAGTAAAAGGTTGATTATAATCATTATAGAGATTTATTTTGCTTTGCTTCTGACACAAAAAAAGCCACATTTGTGGCCTTTAGAGTGAATCAATTAGAATTTAACGCTTGAACGCACCGTAACGTGACTTAAACTTCTCAACACGTCCAGCAGTATCCATAATTTTTTGCTTACCTGTATAAAAAGGGTGGCAACTTGAACAAACATCAAGATGAAGTTCGTCTTTACCCGAAGTTGAGCGCGTTTCAAATGAATTGCCGCAACTGCACACAACTTTAATAGTATCGTAAGAAGGATGAATGTCTGTTTGCATAACTTTATATCTTCAAATTTAAAAGAACGTGAATTATATACTATCTCTCTGCGGGGGTAAATGTTTTAACACTTAATGCATGAAGCTCACCGCTCTTTATCTCTTCTTTAACAACCGCTAATACTGCTCTTTGCCTTTGCAATAAAGATAGTCCTTCAAAAATAGGTGAAACAATTACTGCAGAGCAATTACAACCATCGCCTTCCATAGTGACTTCAGACTGATCTATTCCTAGTTCAAGTTTTTTCTGGACTTCTTCTAAAGTCATAATGAACGTCTACTTATAGTTTTATTATTTAACATTTTACTAAACTTCATTAGATCATGACGAGCCAAAAATACCTTTTAACATAAAGAAAAATAAAATCGACATTATGGCGCCAGCTGGAAGCGTAATAATCCAAGACAGAAAAATTCGGTTAATCACTCTCAAGTTAAGTGAGGCAAGGCCTCTTGCAATACCCACACCAAGTACAGCGCCCACTAATACCTGCGTAGTAGAGACAGGAAGTCCTGTATAAGATGCAAAAACAACAGTTGTAGCAGCAGCAAGTTCAGCAGCAAAACCACGGCTAGGCGTAAGTTCTGTAATGCTTTTACCAATTGTCTTCATTACCCTGTATCCAAAAGTTGTCAGACCAAAGACAATACCTCCACCTCCGACTAGTAAAATCCATGAAGGCAAGACACTCTTAGAGACTATCTCCCCCCCTGATTCAACAATACTATAGACTGCGGCTAAAGGGCCAATTGCGTTTGCAACATCATTCGATCCATGTGCAAATGCCATTGCGCATGCAGTTATGATCATTAATCCACCAAATAACTTCTCCATATTTGCATATGAAAAGTCACTGTCATCTTCAGGATTTATCTTAATACGCCTAATAATAATAGCAGCGAGAATAGCAGCTAATATTCCCACTATAGTTGCTATCATCATGCTGGTAGGCAGGTCTTTACCAAGATGCTTTAGGGCTTCAACGTGTTTAAGCCCCTTAAGCAGTGTCACTAAAGAAATAATAAAGCCAACAAAAAATACATAAAAAGGGAGGTATTTTTTAGCATTCTCAAGAGGTTTCTCAGTATCAATAATGTTACTTTGCAAGCTCTTAAAAATTACAATCGCTAAGGTTCCAGCAATAACTGGAGAAACTACCCAGCTTGCTATAATTGCATAGACCTTACCCCAAGCTACAGCGTCAACGCCCACTCCTACAGCACCAAACCCTACAATCGCTCCTACAATAGAATGTGTTGTTGAAACTGGCCAACCAAGAGAAGATGCAATAAGTAACCAGGTAGCTGCGGCTAAAAGTGAAGCAAGCATTCCGTACACCAGTAATTCTGGGTTAGATACAAATGATCCAGAATCAAGGATGCCTTTTCGAACCGTTGCCGTAACCTCACCACCTGCAAGAACTGCCCCTGCAAATTCAAATATAATTGCAATAACTACCGCTTGCTTAAATGTAATTGCGCCTGAACCTACCGATGTTCCCATTGCGTTGGCAACATCATTAGCACCTATACCCCAAGCCATAAACAAACCAAAACCAATACCCAGCATGATAAGAATATCACTATTTTGTATAATAATTTCCATGAAGAGCTCCGGT
>Ga0257121_1000953_pt1 | contig 22938 bp, 18 predicted proteins | sample SI106_100metaG_FD_190180 | JGI IMG/M metagenome (GOLD analysis project Ga0257121, IMG submission 190180) | Marine microbial communities from Saanich Inlet, British Columbia, Canada - SI106_100 | ecosystem: Environmental > Aquatic > Marine > Inlet | place: Canada: British Columbia | collected... | reverse complement strand
ACAAAGAAATAATTGAACGCGTTTTTTGGGCACGTTATCAAATCGGAGCTATTTACACACGGCAGGATGAAGACCAGCTCGCATTAAAAGTTTTCAAACAACTGATGGATGAAAAGACAGGTGAGGGGCAACTGTGGAAAAAACTTGCTACAGAAAATCACCGGGCAATTTCCAGAAAATTAGCCTACGATGCTTATCTCAAGGAGTGATAGTTGATGTTGCTCCTAATGAAATAGTTTTGTCTACTTTTTAGTTCTACCACTTCATAAAGTTTGCATTCCAGCAAGTGTAAATTAATCTAGATTTTTTCAATTTTCCCCACTTACAAATAATTAGCATTCCAGCATAATTTATTCTCATATTGATTGGAAAACGCATTCCGGTTTTTGAAAATAACTAAATATTTGTCACACCCCGGTTCATCCCCACGCACGTGGGGATCGCTCCTCCTCTATCACACTGAAATTATATAATGAAATGCATGTTATAAAATGTACCATTTTATTGCTCATAATAAAATTAATAACCTCTATGACTATTTAAAATTGAAAGATGAAAAGTAGCCAAGTAATGACAAATCCCCAGTTGCTGCAATCAATGAGAGCAAAGGACTTGTATTGATAACTAAAGTGTTATCAGACATTTTTCAATTCTTCTAGCAATTCAGCAGAATCATAATCTATCATCGCAACTCCACTTTTTGAAAGATTCAGTAAAAAGTTTACTCTTTCAATTCCTGCCAATTGTGCAGCATGTCCTGAAGACAATCGACCCTGTTCAAAAAGACGAATCGCTAATTGCAAGCGGGCATCCTCTTCAAATTCACTAGGGGTTTGATTGAGCAAATCTGGAAAGTAATTTGGATAATCTATGATAAGTTGCGGCATTTTTTCTCCTTATAGAAGTGGTTCCGTTTTCTTAGTGATTATTACTGTTACAATTTTTTCTCTATTACATACTGAAGATACTTTAATATTAATAACCTAACAACTCAATCTCTAGGTTAAGTTTAAGATGAGGTCAAAATACTTATCGCCCTCAAACCCTGCGAAGCATAAGCAAACCGCAGCCGAAGGATTTGGCGGGGCCGATTCCTGATTCAATCAATGTTTTCATACCTTCCGGATTGTTGACTTCCAAAATGCCTTAAAAACTAACTTACAAGTACTTTCCTGAAGCTCTACTAGGCACTTCCATGAAAAATACTTTAAAATATATTATCAAAGTGATATATTGAGTTGAGTTTATGCAAAAATATTTTTGGTAAAAAAATATGCCCACAATTTCGATGTTTTATGGAATAATAATTCGCATGTATTTTGCTCCTAATGAGCATCCACCTCCACACTTTCATGTTTACTATTCAGAATATAAGGCTACAGTTGATATCCGGTCATGTGAAATTATTAAAAGTGATCTGCCAAATAAGCAATCTAAAATCGTTTTGGCGTGGGCTGAATTGCATCAAGAAGAACTAATGGCAGATTGGGACTTAGTAATGAATGGGGAAGAACCCTTCAAAATCCAACCATTGCATTAAAGATATAGGAAGTTAAAAATGTATTCAGCAGTTAAAACCGCAATTCCAAAAAATGACTACCTTATTCAAATAACTTTTGAAAATGGAGAAATAGGTATATTGGATATGAAACCTTATTTAGATTTTGGAGTTTTTAGTCGACTTAAGGATTACAAATATTTCAAGCAAATAAAGGTTCCTTTTGACACCATTGAGTGGGAATCTGGAATCGATCTTGATCCAGAGTTTGTTTATCAGAAATGCAATATGGAATTGTCTTAACAAAATCTACTGATGTGTAAGTTGTCAGCAAATTGAGCTACAGTTCCTTAAAGTTTGAATGAAGTCATTCTACATATCGGTAAAAAAGTGAAAAACAACTACTTAATGGAATTTCTTTTTCTATATAGATCTAATGGCTCGTGACTACTGAAATAACACACAACCTCAAATTCCAAGATAAGCTTTGCGGACATGCTCATTGTCCATGAGTTGAGCCGCTTCACCTTCCAAAGCAATCGTCCCTGTTTCTAAAACATAACCGTGTCGTGCGAGTTCAAGCGCCATTTCCGCATTTTGTTCAACCAATACAATCGACACGCCTTGTTGGTTGATTTCCGTCAAAATTCGGGCAATTTCCTGGACGACAATCGGTGCGATTCCTAACGACGGTTCGTCCAACAAAAGTAGGCGTGGCCTGGACATAAGGGCACGACCAATCGCGAGCATTTGTTGCTCGCCGCCACTCATAGTTCTGGCAGATTGATTTTTGCGCTCGCGCAATTTGGGGAAATATTCAAAAATTTTTTCCATATCGTGCTCGATTGCCGGTTTGCCATCCCGTGTAAACGCGCCAAGCAAAAGATTTTCGGTTACGGATAAATCTTTAAACACTCGCCGTCCTTCCGGGACGTGCGCAATGCCCATTTTCAGAATTTTATCCGCAGGTGCTTTTTCAATATGCTGATTATCAAAAATGATGGTTCCGGAACTTGGACTTTCAAGTCCGGAAATGGCACGTAAGGTTGTGCTCTTTCCAGAACCATTGGAACCGATGAGGGTCACAAAATCCGCCTCGCCAACTTCCAATGAGATGCCTTTCAAAGCAGCCACATGGCCATAGTGAACGTGAATATTATCAATCTTTAACAACATTTTATTTAGATCCCCCCAAATATGCTTCGATAACTTTATCGTTGTTGCGGATTTCTGCAGGAGTTCCTTCCGCTAAAAGCTGACCAAAGTTGAGTACAGTCAAGTAGTCACACAAGCCCATGACTGCTTTCATATCATGTTCCACCAATATTATCGTCATTCCGGATTCCTGTACTTTTCGGGTTAATTCCATCATGTGTAGCGTTTCTTCCGGATTCATCCCGGCAAATGGTTCGTCCATCAGCATCAATTTTGGTTTGGAGGCAAGTGCAATCGACATCGCCAACGCTCGTTGTGACCCCAAGGGCAACTCAGATGCTAACTGCTCTTGGCGCTCACTCAAACCCATGAACTCCAAGACTTCCAAAACTTGATCACGGGCTATGTTTTGTCTCGGTTTGTCCAGTTTAAAAATGGCGGAAAAAAGATTGGAGCGTGCTTGTATATGGCAGCCCACGAGTACATTTTCAAAAACCGTCAACTCCTGAAACAAGGTCGTTTCCTGAAACGTGCGGACTATGCCCATTTCCGCAATGGCGTGTGGTTTGTGCCCGGAAATATTTTGACCTTGATAGACAATTTCCCCTTTGGTGGTAGCATAAAACCCAGCGATATTCTTGAACATCGTACTCTTGCCCGCACCATTCGGACCGATCAAACCACGAATCTCGCCAGTTTCCACTTGAAAACTGATGTTATTCAACGCCATCAAGCCACCAAACTGTTTGCTGACGTTTTTAATTTCTAGTACTGGCACGATGCTTTATCCATTGAATTTGAAACTATTTGTCTGTTAAAGAAAGTGGATCCCGTTCTTTACCGATTCCAGACCAAGCTTTGAATTTGGATGGTATGCTCTCTAGCCCTAAGGGTAGAAACAATATCGACAAAATCAGCACCGCCCCATAAATTGCCGGACGGACCTCTGCAAAGCCGCGGATGGATTCGTCGAACAACGTCAACACAACCGCGCCGAGGATGGGGCCATAAAATTTGTTGTAACCACCTACTATAACCCAAATCAGAATGAAGACCATAAAACCAACGCCGAATTGGTTGGGCGTGATGGTTCCTAAATAATGCACCTTCAAAGCCCCAGCAATTCCAACAAAAAATGAACCTATTACAAAGGCCAATGACCTGTAACGCCAAGTGTCAACTCCAACCGACTCGGCTAATGCGGCTTTCCAATGTACGGCATGAAGGGTCAAACCAATCCTCGAGTTTTCAATGAGATACAGAATGAATAAACACAACAATACTACACTCAGTGCAAGATAGTAATACGGGATGGATTCCATAAAATCGATCTCTCCAACCATTGGCGGTTCCACGCCGCTCAAACCTCCTGTTCCTCCAAAAGGAAACACAAATTGAATCCAAATCAAGCGGATTGCTTCTCCCGCAGCAAACGAACCAATCAAAAAATAAAATTGTGTCGTCCGAAATAACGGAAAGCAAAGCAGCGCTGCTACTGCAGCGGTCAAAATTCCAGCCATTGGGAGAGTTACCCACATGCCCACTTCATAATATTTGAAAAGGAGTGCTGCGGTATAGCCTCCCACTCCCATCATCACCGCATGAATCAAAGACCATTCTCCGGTTAAGGTGACAATACGATAACTTGAGACAGCCAACACGTTGATGGTTAGAAAAATCAGTAAGTCTTGATGATGAAATTTAAGGAAGTGGGGGAGCGCTATGAGTGCCGCGAGCAAAAGTGAGCCACCAACGATCTTTTGTGTATTGCTATTCATAATTATTCACTGATGCGAGTGCCCATGATGCCAGTCGGTTTAACAATCAAGACAACCACCATCAGGACAAGTCCGCAAATGGTGGCGATTGTTCCTCCGAAATACACGGTAACAAATGTATGAAATAAAGCATAAAGGAAAGCCGCCAACACTGCTCCGGATAAGCTGCCGACTCCTCCCACAATGGTAACAATGAATGCAGTTATGATAACGTTGTGCCCCATGTGCGGATTGATGTTGGTCAAAGGGGCCATCAACGCACCTGCAAGTCCGGCCAGAGAAGCACCAATTCCGATAGCAATCATCGAAATACGGTTGATATTGATTCCCTGTAGCGCAGACGCTTCTTTATCAAGGGATACTGCACGGAGCGCCCAACCTAATTTGCTGCGAGTCAAAAAATACCAAAGCGTAGACAAAGCAAAGAACGAGATCAACAAACTAAAAATGCGTTGATAAGGAATACGTAAATATTCAAATAACACCCATGTTCCATGAAACGGTGGCGGAACTTGTTTCGATGGCCCTTCCCCACCCACCAAAGTTGCCACCACTTGTAAAATAAAGAGCATCCCAATCGAGCAAATCAATCCTGCTAAGGGATCATTTTGTGTAGGACGGAACAAAAACCGTTCCATGAATAAACCAATGAGGGTGACCAAAACAACGGCTACGCCAATTGCGAAAAAATATGACAAACCATGCTGAGCGTGTAGTAGCCAAACTGTATATGCTCCAACCATGACCAATTCACCATGCGCAAAGTTTACTACGCCCATCACCCCAAAGATGAGTACGAGTCCCACTGCAAACAGAGCAAAAAATCCACCCTGAATAAGGCCGTTAATCAAAGATTGAAAAATCAGTTCCACCAAAAATTTCTGTTATTTTGAGCTGGATTAGGACGCATTCTGCACGCTTGCGTCAGTTGAGTAGATGTATCAGGAAAGGAACTGAAAGTAAGTATCCCTTCCTGATTGTCACCGTTGAGCAATTCTAAAAGACTTCAAACGGTTCGTAAACCTAAATCTTTCATATGGCGAATTAGAACCGCTTTGTTTCGATCCAGCCAACTGGATACGCTCCGATACTCCTGGATACGAGCCTTGCCGTCCTCAACCACAACTACAGGCCATCGACCGACCAAGGCATTGTCCTGCCCCCAGAGGTCTTTGCCCCACCATTCACCCTCACCAAATACAAAGTTGGGGTTTTTGTTTGATTTTAACGCACTCAACACAGCGGTTGGTTCCACACTTCCCGCTGCTTTTGCGCCTTCCAGCCAGTTGAGCAGAATCGCCGGATATTCCCACGACACCGCAGACCAGTCAGTAGGGTGAGCTTTACGGAATTTCGCATCGAAATCCGCAGGGTTTGGAAAAGACACTCCGGCTTGATTCAGGGCCGGATCATCAAAATCTGGGAATTGAAAGATGGTTCCATTGACAAAATCCTTGCTGGTCTTAGCGATGATCTCATTGTAATAATCCAGCGTGCAGGAAATGATCTTGCCTTTGAAGCCCTGATGATAGAGCTGTTCCATCAAAGGAGTGACATAGAAGCTGGTCGCCATGCAGAAGATGTCAGGCTTTTTAGCCAGCACGGAACTGACGATGGGGGCGAAATCGGTGATGTCAAAGCCATGCAGGTTTACATCCACCACTTTGATTCCAGCCACTTCAAACGCCGCCTTGTAAGTCGCCGCCGACTGCAATCCGTACTCAGCGTCGTTGTTGGTGACAATCACGGCTGTTTTGGCTTCAGGATGATTTTCTGCCAACCATTCCACACCAGTTACATTATACAAGGGGTGTGACTCACAAGTAGCGATCAAGTAGTCCGATTTGGGTGTGATATCGCTCGGTAGTAAAGTGGTGGTCAACATCTTTTTACGTCGTGCCCATGGCAACACCGAGGCAACTGTCGATCCGCCCAACATCATCACCATTTTCACACGATCTTCCAACACCAACTTCTTGTAACCTTGAACTGCTTTTTCAGTATCATAAGCGTGGTCGTAGGCCACGATTTCAATTTTATAGTTGTCTCCGCCAATCTTCACACCGCCAGCCGCGTTAAGATCATTGGCTACAATTTGGCAACCATACAGCCCGGGTAATCCCCAAGGGGCATAATCGCCGGTCATTGGGATATTCATTCCCAGCTTTACTGTTTTTTGTCCTGCAAAAAGTGCAGTCGGCAAGCCCAAAGTGCCGGTCATGGCAGTGCCTGCTGCAGCGGCACGTATTAATTTTCTTCTTGTAATTTTCATAGCTTCCTTTCAGTTTTGGTTACACTCTATTTTTAAAAAGTCTTCCTGTGGAATCCTCCGTAAATCACAAAGTGTGGTTTGATTTAGGATTAAAATTCATCTGATTTTCAATCCTGTACGTCTGGACCAGTTTGTAGATAACTTTCCAGAGAATCATCCAAAGCTTCGACCCAAGACGTGTGATGGGGTGGGGCGACGGTTCCTGTCATGACAGATGTATAACCATGATTTCGAAACGTCATAATACCCTTTTTCTTGTGTTTCTTCCATTGATAGAAGGCTTCACAAGACCCCTGAATATCAAAAGTAGGGTAATCAGTCAGTCGGATTAGATGGTCGATGTAATTACCCTGAAACTTAATGGCGCCATAATCATCCGACTGAGCATCTTCATCAGCCCGCCACTGATCAATGTCCGCAAACATCTTCGCCTTTGATGGCAGGTCAAGACGGCCCATGATAACATCACGCACATACCAGGCTTGTGCGTCAAACATGTTAAACGTAAACCACTGATCCTGCATACCAAGGTACATACATTTCGGATTGTCCACCCAAACCACACCGTTATAGAGGTTAACCGGATACAAACGGTTGTTGGTACGTAATTTGAGTTTTTCTTCCATGAACGGAAAGTAATGTAAATATCCTGTGCACAAAATAATCGCATCTACTTTCTTTTGTGTACCATCATTAAAGGTACAGGTATTCTTTTCAACTTTTGTCAAAAGTGGGACTTCTTTCCAGTTATCAGGCCAATCATAACCCATTGGCGCGGTTCGATGCGAAACAGTAATTGATTTACATCCGTACTTCCAACATTGTGAACCGATATCCTCAGCTGAATAGGAAGTTCCAATTAAAAGCAGGTCTTTACCTTTGAACTCTAAAGCGTCTCTAAAGTCGTGTGCATGTAAGATCCGTCCATTGAATGTATCAAAGCCAGGGTAGTGAGGTGCATTTGGAGTGGAAAAATGACCTGAAGAAACAATAACATAATCAAACTCTTCTGTGTATTCAGTACCCTTTTCGTGATCTTCTACAATGATCGAAAATTTTTCGCTGGCTTCGTCATAAGTAACTCGACGTACTGGAGAATTAAAACGAATCAAGTTGCGGATATTCGCTTTTTCGACTCGTCCGATGATGTAATCGTATAAAACAGCACGCGGAGGATAAGAAGCGATAGGGTGATCAAAATGATCTTCAAAAGAATAATCGGCAAACTCCAAGCCTTCTTTTGGACCGTTCGACCATAAATAACGGTACATGCTACCATGAGCAGATTCACCATTTTCATCCATTCCCGTTCTCCAGGAATAGTTCCAAAGTCCTCCCCAGTCGCTTTGTTTTTCAAAGCAGACTATTTCAGGGATTTCAGCACCTTTCTGTTTTGCCGATTGAAAAGCCCTAAGTTGTGCCAGTCCGCTGGGGCCTGCACCGATAATTGCGACTCTTGTTGACATGATTTGTCTCCAGCTATTACTTTATTAAGAGTTAGAATGAACAGCTATTTCAATCAACGTTTCTGGTTGATGTCTGTTTTCATTAAATGTGAATCCTTGACTGGTTGGGAATATTAACAAGCTTATTCCGCTGAGGATATAAGGAATTACACGTATTTAGGATACGTATTTCTACTTATAACAGGTAATGGGGTACAAAAGAATAAAGTCATGAACGTCAACCACTTTTGTCAAGGTCGGTTTTGATTTTGACCAATTCTGTCAGTGTTTACGCTTCCAATTTTTCATCACTTGAGCTCGGTGCACTTCCACAGTGCGTACAGAATTAGCCAACACATAATCGATCATCTTCTTGACTTCTTTACGCTCAACTAATTTAAGTGCTTCTCTTTTTTGCTGAGCGAATGACGCAAGCATGTTTGTGGATTGCACAAAAATAGCTTAACTTACTGAATTTTTAAGGGTTATCTTTATCAAGCAGGTTCCTGCTGAAATTTCATGTTTAAGTTAAAATTTTTCCTCTTGCTCCATTTTTATGGTCTAGGCAAGCTCATAATCCATCACTTCATGAGACTCACCTATAGCTGTTTACCCCAGTTGCGAGCAACGAAGAGACAGATAGCGGCTAGAATAACGATCATCACAATGGCCAACATGTGAGCTCCTTCAAAAGCCCAGAAATCCGACATCGCTTTTCTCCTTTTGTGTTTAGATCAAACCGGTTTCGCTCATTCGTTTCATCCCGAATGGGCTGATCTTGAATTTCATCAATATCTTGTTTTCCCCGAAATACCGGCCATCATCCAGTGCGTCTTCGATTTCTTCGATGAGCGCGCCTGAGAAGAGATCGGTCAGAGTGACACGAATTTCGCCTTTCCAGTAATCGCCCTTGCGCCCATATTCATGAAATACTGCCCGCATGATTTCATAATCCCACAACCCGTTATCCGCTGCCTCGGCCAGCTCACGCAAAATATAGCCTTTCATGTGCAACCTTGAACCTCTTTTCTCTGCTTGCACAATGGTCAACGCGCTTTTCATTCCAGCGGATGGAGCACGAACTACCTCGACTACATCCGATGACTCTGAGATCATCAGAAAACTACCACTCACCGTAAGCGAAAGACCGAGCAGGAAATTCCAGTCCGGAAACTGAAAGGCGAAAATGGCGAGGAAAATGACTGCGAACACACCATAAAGCGCGCCGATCGCCTGTCCGCGGCCAACCCCGATAAGCGGAAAGGACTTGTACCAGGCAACATAACAGAATCCGAAGCTAAGACCAGCGAGCAAGAGCCACAAAATGGCCCAGAAATTGAGCGTTGCACTAACCATCGCTATGACCGGCGCATCAAAAAATAATGCCACCCCGGGGAGTATCAGGAACAGCCAGATTATCACCTCAGCTACGAAACGGATGGTAATCCCGACATCCGGGTCGGTCACATCTAGCGCACGGCCCGCGATCGCTCCTTCGACACCCCAGCCAAAAGCCGCCATAGCTCCGCCGACAAAGCCGATCCACAACAGCTCCCTCGCTGCAGCAGATTCTGACATGATACCGGGAGCAAAAATCGAAACACCTCCAATGACAATCACCAAAATACCAATTGCAGCACGCAGAGTGATTTTTTCGTTGTACCAGAGGCGAGCCAGTGACGCACCTATGATTGGGTACAAAAGGGCGGCCACAGCAGCAAAAATTGGTCCCACAAAACCAATCGCAAGGTAAGACCCGAACAGAGCGCAAGGCCCACCGAAGATTGCAGCTAGAAAATACCATTTCGAAATGGTTCTGAACCGGCTCAGGGTACGCCATAATTCCCCCAGTTTTTCCAGGAACGCCAGCCACAGGAATAGAAATATCAACGCACCGATGCCGTTGAATGCGGTGATCACCGCAGCTGCCAGCATGAATTCATCCGTACTTTCAAAACTCATTAAACTGTAAGGTGGAGTATGCCAGACCGCAGTTCCCGGCAGATACCATGCCCCCCAGAAAACAGCACACCAAAAAGCCCAGATGTATCCCCATCTGACACTGAGGATCCGATGCCTGGCGCGGGCAATTTTCATCGCTTTCATTTGTGCCTGTTCTTGCTCGTCCCATGACAACACCTACAACGGACAGATAACGAAATAGCCTAACACGGGGTTTGCGGTTAAGGCCGGGGCGGTATTACCTGTTTCCGGCCATGTTGATTGTTTTTAACTGTGAGTATGTTTTTTTTCTGGGTCGTGAAACGGGATTAATGCAACCGTGGCGGCACAAGAAATCCCCTCACCTTCAACCCGTAACAACGTACCTGGTATCGACGCTTCCGGTGTCACATGGGCTAGTGCCAGAGATTTACCCAATCGATGTGAGAAAACCGGTGAGTTGACGACACCAATTTCACTCTCTTCAAGCAACAGTTTTTCACCGCCAACAAGAGCTTCGCCATGAGCGACATCAATACCGACCACTTTAATTTTCTCCTTGTCTTTCAAGGCCATTGCCGCTGCTTTTCCGCGATAATTTTCACCTTTCTTGGACATTGCCCAGTCAAGGCCAACTTCCCAGACGCTGTTATCCTCACTCATGTCATAGGGGTAGAACAGCAGGCCAGCCTCAACTCTGATTTTGTCAAGGCAGGTGAATGAGCATGGCATGATACCAATGGATTTTCCGTTCTCAAGAATTTTGTCCCAGAGTTCGGTAACATGCTCTGCGGTGGCAAATATTTCAAAGCCCCTTTCTCCGGAATATCCGGTACGAGAGATGATTACGGGATGGTCGAAAAGCTCGGTCTTTGCTTGATGAAAATAACCAAGACCTTCCAGATCAAGCGGCGTATGCTCATTCAGAAAATCGGTTGCTTTAGGACCTTGCAGGGAAATGTCGTGCAGATCGTCATCAAACTCGAGCTGCACATCTTTGCCTGCGGCGGATTCTTCTAAACGCTCCATGCATTTGCCAGAACCGTGAACTACCAACCATTCACCATCACCCAGATTGAAAATGATTGCATCATCACAAATCGTACCTTTTTCGGTTAGATTCGGTCCATAAGCCGAGCGTCCGGGAGTGATTGTTGCCATATTTCGAGTGATGATATGATCGACCACAACCAGAGCGTCCGGGCCACGCACATGGACCTTCCGCAGCCCAGAAACGTCAAATAATCCTGCAGCGTTGCGTACTGCGTCATGTTCGTCTTCAGGATTTGAGGCGTAGTCCCATGCGACACCCATTCCATTCCAGTCGCCCATTTCCGAGCCAAGAGCGCGGTGGCGGCTTTCCAATACTGATTTTCGTGTTCCTTCAGTCATGATGTTTCCTTTCTGGATTTTTATTATTTTCGTTGATTAAAAAAGTTGTTCCAAAGCATCGGTAAGCTCAAAGAGATCCACCGTGGTACCGTAGGTGGCCACATTGAAGATAGGTGCTTCGGGGTCCGTGTTGACGGCAATGATGGTGTCGATGTGTTTCATTCCGAAAAGGTGCTGAACCGCACCGGAAATTCCCAACGCAAAATAAAGCTGGCAATTGCTGGCAACATTACCGGATTGCCCCACCTGGTGTTGAACCGGCAGCCATCCATTGTCAACAATCGGACGCGAACATCCAAATGTCGCCCCAACCTTGTCGGCTAATTCGGCAAAACGCGTCAGATTATCCTTAACCTGAATTCCACGCCCCACTGACAGGATGAAATCTGCCTTGGAAATATCAATATCAGACGGAGGAGCATCTTGATATTCCACATGGCTCAATACACCAACAAGCATTGAGATGTCCACCTCAACCGCAGTGACCACCCCATTACCCAACTCTTTCGGCGGAGTGAATGTCGCACCACGGAGAGTCAACACAACTACCGCCTTGCCGGAAAAGCCAAGCTCCATTTCAACCTTGTTGGAGTAAGCCGAGCGGGTGGCAATCAATTCGTCACCATCCATGCCAAGACCGAACACATCGCTGGCAAATCCTGATCCCAGCCGCGCCGCTATCGCCGCACCATAGGCCATACCGCTAGCGGTATGGCCTATTAAAACCACCGAGGGTTTGCTGCCAAATCCCACCTGACACACTACCTCTTCATAGATCAAAGGATCGAAATGATCGCTGGCGGTTTCAATCGTCAGGATTTCATCAACTCCTTCCAGATTGACTGCTTTGGCCAGATCGGCAGGCACTTGTCCAATCACCAAAACCTGTACTGGGCCGCCTATCTGCTCTTTGATGGAAACTGCCGCGCCGATCAGCTCGGCAGAAATGTCTTGCACAGTGCCGTCAAGCTGTTCGGCAACAATAAGAATACCAGCCATAATTATTTTCCTTTCTTCTCACGGATGATAGCGGCTATTTGTTCTGCCACTTCCTCGGCGCTGCCTTCCAGCATCGTCGCTTTTTCTTGCACCGGCGTATACATCCGCCGCACTCTGTATCCGCCACCACCGTCAATCAGGGAGGCCCCGTCAAGCACCTCAAGCGGTTTTTTCTTTGCCTGTTTAATCATCCGCATGGTGGCGTAACGAGGGGTGTTGGCCCCTGTCTGCATCGCCAACACAGCGGGTGTCGGCATTTTGAATACATGCCGTTTGCCACCTTCCAGTTCTCGTGTCAAAGTCATATCACCCTGACCGTCCCAATCAACCAGCGAAATGACCGAGCCATGCGGTATTCCAAGGATGCGCGCAAGCGCAGTGCTAGTGGAGCCATGAGCGTGGTCCGCACTTTGGGTTCCCGATAGCACCAAATCGGGGGCTTCGGCTTTGACTACAGCGGAAATAGAGCGGGCAATGGTCACTGGATCAACATTTCTGAGACGTTCGTCCCAGATGCGCACCGCACGGCCCGCACCCTTTGCCAGAACTTTGCGTAGCGTTTTTTCCGCTATTTCCGGGCCGACTGAGACGACGACGACTTCACCACTGCCATTGGCTTCGATCAGCAACAGGGCTTGTTCCAAAGCTGCATCATCCCATTCGTTGAGTTCATGGTCAAGAAACTCCTCCGCAATATCCAGTCCGTCAGCAGTAAACTCGTATTCATCCCCCAGTTTGGCAACGTGCTTGACAGTCACAAGAATTCGAAGCCCTGTTTTTTCGGGTGCTGAGTACCCAGCAATGTCACCAACGGTGACTGGTGCGAGGTTGTCCCAGTCCATCGCATTGAGCGCAGGCAAAGCTTCAACCGCATGGGTTATGGCCGGCTCTGATGCAGCTTCCGCCGCATGCCCGGGGTCGGATGTGCCTAGCACCGGTGTTTCACTTACTTGAGCTACTGATTCGGTTGCAACAGGTGGAGCCACCGCAACTGCCGGCCCAGCATTGAGGGTTGCCATTTTGGCATCCAAGACCTTGTCCAGCCGGGTTGCCACCGCCTCGGCGATTCTTGTGGCAATCGCATCCGTCAGACGTTCAGCAATTGAAGGCAAATCTTTCAGCGTTAGAGTTTTCAACTCGACTGCTTCAGCGACCAATTCGGCAATGTCCTGAACCACAAATTCGCTTTCGTGACCAGAGGTTTTTCTTGCATCTTCGAACATCGTTAAATCCTTTGGACAACAGGTTACAAATACGTCAATACCCCCAAGACTGGAGGCTTCGTGCATACGGTTTACTGAAGGTTTTTCAATCCCCGGAGGATCTGGTATCCAGATGCGACCGCCACCAGCACCACAGCAAAATGAGTTATTTCGATTACGCGGCATCTCGGCGATGCTGCAGCCAATCGCTTCCAACACTTCACGAGGTGGGTCATAGCCGCCATTCAAACGTCCCAAATGGCAAGGGTCGTGAAATGTTACCCGCTTGTTTAGCTTTTTAGTTACCTTCAGTTTTCCGGACTTCAACATTTCGGCCAGAACCGAACAATAAAACTCAACCGGTGGTATTTTGCCAAATTCCGGATATTCATTCTTGATTGTGTTATAACTATGCGGGTCAGTCGTGATGATGCGGTTAAAATTTTGGGCTCCGGAGAAGGCTTCCAAATTTTCCTCGACCAAAGTTTCATACATCCCCTCTTCGCCTACACGACGCACATCATTTCCAGAATTGCGCTCGCCCTCATGCAACACGGCGAAATCAACTCCACCTGCTTTCATCAAGGAGGCAAAAACGCGACTGACCTTTTGATTGCGCGGATCAAAGGATGCGTAATCACCAACGAACCACATCGATTCAGCGGCATTCTTGCGGATGTCTTTAACCTCAAATACCAACTCGCGCTTCCAAGTCGAGCGTTTGCGGGAATTTTCGCCAAAACTGTTACCAGTACTGGCGATGGTATCAAGCGTTCCCTGTAAAAGTGGGTCCATGTTGCCACGATCTACTAACTGGCGACGCATCTTCACGATCATCGGAGGGTGCTCAATCCCGACAGGGCAAATCTCCTGGCACGCCCCACAGGTGCGGCAAGCCCACAATGTTTCGGCATTAATGACATCACCTATCAGCTCAATGCCGTTCTGCGGAACCCCCTGTGCATTGTCGTTATGTACTCTAAGATCCAAGATAAGATCACGCGGACTTAGTGGAAAACCGGTAGTACGAGCAGGGCAAACATCGTGACATCGACCGCATCGAGTGCAGGCATCGAAATTCAACATGTCTTTCCACGAGAAGTCCGAAATCCGAGCTACTCCGGCGTTTACGCTGTTTTCGTCCTCGCGTGGCAGACGCGCAAGCGGTTTCTCCACCCGCATTAACAAGGAACCAAGAGCCGCAATGATATGCTTTGCCTTGTACCATGGAATCGCCGCTGTGAATGCCAATGCGAGCACACTATGCATCCACCAGTTTGCGTCGCGAATGACGACGGCAGTTTCTTTGCTCATGCCAAAAGCTTTGAAGGTCTCAGCTACAAACAGACCGACTGGTGACCACATTGCCCATTCCGGCCTGTATATCACTAGGCGAACTCCTTCTTGGGTGAAACCCTGAAATTCTATCAGCAAAAAAACGGAAAGAAAAATCCAGTCCTCAATCCTCCACACCTTTGCGGATTTACGCAGTTCGGTTTCGCCCTGATATGCACGCAGGTAGTTGAGCTTGCTCAAACGAAAAGTAGCACGCCGCCACATCATCATCAGAATCCCCATGATCAGTGCCAGATGACCAAGGTCCATGCCCAAGCTGAATATCAAGTAAAAATTACCTTCCCAAAAACGCATGTAGAACACCGGATGCGCAACATCAAAGTGAACTATGATCAAGAAACGGATTATTTCGAGCAAGAGGACTGCCACGCCAAGGCTGACGATGCCAAAGCCGAAAAAAATACCTGCATGGGCGTACCCCGCGTAACGATCCCTTTTCATCAGGGTGCGGTGCGTAAGTAGATCGGTGACCATTCGTTTGATCCCCAGCGTAATATTGCTGGCCGAAATGTGCGCAGATCCACGCCTGTATTTAATAAAGTGCCTCCCAATCCCCCACAGAAACAACGCAATTGCTGTTAAGGCGACAGCCCCAAGAAATATCTCTTCCTTGTAGCTCATTGGTAAAAAAAATAACACGCGTGTTTCCAATTACTTCTCCGTATGTCAAGTCAGCTGAGGTCTTGACCGATAAATGGTGTTTGTTCGCATTTGCGTTTGAGGTGATACGATCAATGATCACCCTTTTTTTCAGTTCACTAAGACCAGTGAAGATGAAATTTCTCATTATTGACCCAAGATGTTTCCAACATTGAATCAATGAGTCACAAACAGATAATCCCAATTATCAGTCAATCCCAAGCTCTAGCCTTGTGTTTCACGATCACTGATCTTGGGGAAAGTCTCATGCCCCCAGATTTGGCGCTCACGAATCCACGGCTGTGCCAGTTGCGGATTTTTTGCTTCAAACTCACGCGCGATGCGGTGTCCAGAGAAGATCGCATCGGCCAGAATGCCCGGTGCATAACAATCGCCAGCGGCATAGACACCCTGAATATCGTTCTCTTCCCATTCTGATTTGCGTACCTTGAGTTCCCGGAATAGCTTGTCCTGCGGCACCCGCTCGGTTACGGCGATAAGCGTATCAAACTCCATCTTGATCGTGTCAGTCCCCACTCGGCGGGGCATCTTGCCCAGCTTTGGTCCAGTATCGCGCACATAGCCGTCACGATAGAGGTAATAGATCGTAGCGATCCCTTCCTCGATCTTTTCTGCCCAGTGCAGAGTTTTCTCGTGAATGCCTTTTTCGTACATCATCCGGTGCAGGTTCGGGGCTTCCAGCGTGAAGTGGGTGTAAGGTGCGACTGATCCAAGCGAGGTGATCAACTGCACGTCCTTGCCTGCATCGGCCATCATTTCAGCCATCGAAACGCCAGTATAATAACCGTCGGCATCCAGGATCAAAACCCGCTGGCCAACCTCTTTGCCCTCAAAAACCTGATCGGGTGTGCAGATGTAAGGCTGGGATGCGTCAAGTCCTTCGATGGGGTCATGAGTCACTGAACTGGTACCATTTGTGGACCATTTTGCTCCGGTGGCAATAACCACCTTGTCCGCACCGTATTCCAGCACATCATCAGCGGTCATCTCTCCAACGGCGGTATGCACTTCTACGTTCTTCAGCTTGTCAAGCTGGAGCTGACGGTAGGTGATCAGTCGCCCCCATTCTGACAAACCAGGATATTTCTTGATGTCGTTGACACATCCACCGATTTCTTTACCGGCTTCACGCAAATGTACACCGTAACCACGCTCGCCCAAAACCCGAGCGGCTTCCATACCTGCTGGACCAGCACCGACCACCAAAACCGAATACTCGTCATCAATCTTGTTGAATTTTTCAGGATGCCAACCACGACGATACTCTTCGTTCGCCGTTGCGTTCTGCGTGCAAACCATCGGCGGTCCTCCAATTTCCCAACGTGAAATGCAGACATTGCAACCAATACATTCACGCACATCTTCGACCCGTCCTTCGTCAATTTTATTTGGCAGGAAAGGATCTGCAATCGATGGGCGCGCAGCACCAATGATATCAAGACGACCCGACAGAATATGCGCAGCCATATCATCGGCGGAGGTTTCACGGCTCACACCGAGTACAGGAATATTGCAGAGTTTCTTGACCTCATCAGTCCAAGCGCGCTGGTGACCTGATTTGTAAAATCTAGACGGACCTGCGTCTTCACCCCATTCGGCGATGTCACCGACATTGACATCCCAAAGATCAAGAATACCTTCTTTGGCAACCAATTCTACGAATTTCAGCCCATCATCACCGGTTTCTACACCACCAGGACCGTAAAGCGTATCAATCGCAAAACGGGTAGCGATGGCGCAGTTGTCACCCACAGCCTCTTTCACAGCCGTCAGCGATTCAATCCAGAACCTGGCGCGGTTTTCAAACGAGCCGCCGTAACCATCGGTACGTTTGTTATGAAACGGAGAAAGGAACTGAAGCGGAAGGTATGAATGAGCACCATAGACATAAACAATGTCAAACCCTGCCTGCTCAGCGCGTTTCGCCGCTTCGGCATAAGTTTGCACTAGATGCTTAATATCGTCTTTGTCGGCCTCATGCGCATAAGTCAGGTACTCAAACTCGGAAGCACCAGAGCTTGGCCCTCGTGGAACAGCACGGCTTTCAAGATTTGGGGCGTGATTGCCGCCATACCACATTTCAATGCCGCCTAATGCACCGTGCTTATGCAGTTCGTCGTTCATGTAACGCAGGTTAATTACGTCGCCTTCGTCCCAAATGCGTGCTGAAACTCGATGGGTATCGTCTGATTCTGGGCTAATCGAGCAATACTCGGTACAGCAGGCACCCCAACCACCTTCAGCTTTCATGGCACGGTTGGCCGCTTGTGTGCCAGGTTTTTCACTGCCTGCACCAATACAATGCGGCACCTGGTAAAACCTGTTTTTCATAGTTTTCGGGCCAATTTTTATTGGCTCAAACAGACAATCATGTTTGGGATTACGAGCCATCTGTCCTCCTACTTGTTTTCAAGTTAACATTCATAGATATTCTCCTGGATTTTATGATGAATAATAATGTGGTTATTTTTCCTCAAGGAAACACTTATAATGAGCTTTCACAACTACTAATGCCCTGTAGTGAAGCAGAAAACAGTAACAATGATTAAAATAATAATAGCTACTTAATTCATTATTTTTGCTCTCCTTCGTTAGTTGCAAGCCTCCTCTGAGCTAACAACAATCGGCAACAAATGATACATGAGGTGCGGATAACCAACCTTGTCTTTGATAATCACAAAAACAGTCTGCCTCAAAAACTCATTGAAACAGGAATTTTGTAATATAAGTCCGAAGCTAATGGAAGAGTTTGGGAAGTGCTATTAGGGATTCTACTTAGAAAGGTACGTGGAACGTGCGTAATTCCATTTAATACAATGACTTAAATGGCGTTATTTTTTTACGTTTTTTATCGAAAGAGTGATCGGCATCAAATTATTGTTGGACTTGCGCCAAATTAGTTGCCACAGGTAGAAACTTGAAGATAGGTTGCGTGAAGGTGTAGCCTAATCCTTGAGTATCATATTTGGTTGTATAGAAAGGTAGTCAAAATAGTTAGTATTAGGAAAAACATAGAGATTTAAATAATGCTCACATATCTTCAACAAATTAAATATATTATTGAGAGTGCAGACAAAATGATGAGCTGATTATTATAAACTGAGGGGGGGGATAAAAAAAGGAATCTATCCTATTTTTCCATTTCGATTTTGATTTTGACCAATTCTGCCAGTGTTTGCGCATCCAATTTTTTCATCACTTGAGCTCGGTGAACTTCCACAGTGCGTTCAGAAATATCCAGTTCAAACCCGATTACTTTATTGGCTTTCCCACTTGCAACTAATTTAAATATTTCTTTTTCTCGTAGAGTCAAAGACGCATGCAGGTTTGTTATTTTTTTACGTTTAACAGTCTCTTTTCTAATGCCAGTTTCCTGTTTGAAAGCATCCTGAATGCGGTCCAACAAGTCTTGCTCACGGATGGGTTTGCGCATAAAATCGAGAGCGCCTTTGCGCATCGCCTCTACTGCCATTGGGATGTCTCCATGACCGGTAATAAAAATAATCGGCAAAATTATTTCTCTTTCCTTCAAACGCTCCTGAAGTTCAAGCCCGCTCATACCCGGCATCCGAATGTCCAGTACCAAACAACCGTGCTGCGTGCCATCGTAGAACTCCAAAAACTCAACTGCTGACGCAAAACATAAATGGCTTAAGTCAACTGTGTCCAGCAGCATACTCATAGAATCCCTGACTGCTTCATCATCGTCAATAATGAAAACCTGTTGCTCTGTCTTAGTCATGTTTTTTATACGTGGTGTAAGGCAAAGTAAAATAAAAAGTAACGCCTCCATTTTCGTTATTAAGGAATTTGAGTTGTGCACCGTGCGCCCTGATGATTGTACGACTAATCGACAACCCAATCCCTGTCCCTGTGTCTTTTGTGGTAGAAAATGGACGGTATAACTGTTCTGCCACATCGGCAGTAATCCCTGTGCCACTATCGATAACAGAAATTTTCACGCCAATGTCAGACCGGTGAGTTTGCACTACAATCCGATTACCCCGTTTGTATCCAGCTTCCTTCATGGATTCCATGCCGTTTCTCAACAAGTTCAAAACCACCTGCTGGATTTGAACCGGATCACACACCACCATCGGCAGCAGTCCTGCCAATTGCAAAATAATAACAATGTCGCGAATGCGTGCTTCGACTTCCGCCAGTTTATGGACTTCCCTGAGCAAAACGTTGCAATCCACTTCCTCTCTATGGCTTTCATTTTGTCTTGAAAAGCGTTGAGAATGCTCAATAATAGCACCTGCACGATGAGCTTGAATGCTAAGTTTATAAAGCACATCAAGACATCGTTCGTTCTGTGGTGGTTTTTGATTCAACAAACGTAAACCAGTTTGCGAATACATTGAAATGGCAGTCAGCGGTTGATTTATTTCGTGAGCAATTGCCGAAGCCATTTCACCGAGTGTGTTAAGTCTGTCCACATGTGCCAGCTGGTCTCGTTGTTCGCGCACTTCTCTTTCTGCTTCACGCTGCACACTCAAATCACGAATCAAGCCCACATATTTACGATCGGGTTGATTTAATATTTCACTCACCACAAAGTGCATTGGAAAGGTCGATCCATTTTGACGTATGCCCATGACTTCACAGCCACCCCCGACCCTGTGTGCCAAATGATCCTCTTGGAAATGAGATCTGTATTGATCATACTCTTCTAGGTAATCTGGACTGATCAGACATCGAATGTTTTCTCCCAGGATCATTTCAGGAGTATATTCAAACATGTTTTCCGCCGCAAGGTTAATGGTCTCAATGTGGCCCTCCTCATCAATACTCACGACTGCTTCCACCGCCGTATCGACTACTGCTTTTGAGTAAGCTTCCGCCTGCATCAATGACTGTTCTGCCAGCTTCCGATCAGTGATGTCAGTAATCAAGCCTTCCAGAATTATTTCATCATCCATCCTTCCTACCGCTCTTCCACGCTCCCAAACCCATTTTTCTTCCCCACCACGGGCAATGATCCGGTATTCCACTTCAAATGCTTCACCTTTGTCAACTGCGTCTAATACACTTTTTTCGACTGCTTCAATATCATCCTGATGGGTAAACATTCCCCAAAGTACATGTTGATTTTCGATCTCGCTGCGCTTATAACCGCACAAGGCATAGCACCCTTCACTGACAAAGTCCATGGGCCAGTTTTTACTGTTGAAACAACGATACGCCATACCAGGAAGATTTTTGAGCAGGGTTTCTAAACGTTCAGTATTAAAAAGCAAACTCCGCACACGGTATTTTTCCATGAACAAACGATACACAGCAAGAATGACGAGTAAAACGATTAATAATTTGCCTAAACGTTTAACTGTGGAAAGGTCATAAACAGCTATCAGAGGCCATAAGGTTTCAACGGGAAAGATAATAAAAGTAGCAAAACAGCCGGAGAGAATTGCAACCAGAAGTGCCAATCGGTATGGGGGCGGCTCTAGTGAGATAATAGAGTAAGGTTTGATATTAATTTGCAACATGATTCATCACCATGAGATAGGAGGGATTTCGATTACAACTATTTCAAAAAAAGTCTTATCATTTTTCTATATTAATTGATAATTATGGCCTCTTAAAAAATCCAAATATTGAATTCGTTTGCCGTTCCCTCTTTTGCGTGAATAGCTTTTATTTGGATATAAATGATGGCCTCTTAAAAAGTCTTAAAAACGTGTCCTTGCTTACAAAGAGAGAAAGCTATTTTATGTTAAGCACTGAAATTATTAAGATCTCTCTCTTCGTTCGAGATGACAAATAATTAGTTTAGGAGTTTTTACGAAATAATCATCAATAATACGCAAAAATCTTGATTACCGAGCAGTATGTTCTCTGCATGATTAGATTATTTTTCTTCGTAAAAACCGCTAAGTGATAAACACAGTGTTTTAAAGTTCCAGAGTTTTACCGTGTGTTTCAACACTCCTTATTAACATTTTTTTAAGGTCTGCTCTTTTAGATTCCGGAAATTCCAACAAAAGTCTGTTTACTTCTTCGGACTCTCCTTTAAGTGCGTGCCGCTGAATTGCCTGAAAGGCTTCATGCTCACTCATGTGCTGTGCCTCTGCAGAATGGTTATTTTTTGGAATTAAGGTGAAACCGGCAATTTTATTCCTCTCACTTGCTACTTCATAGCGTAATTCATATTTAGCGAATTTTTTCTTTCCCATTCTCTATCCTATTTCATTAATTGTTTTCATTTATCTTCGTGAGCTTGAGTTAAGAAATTAACTTTAAGCTTTTACAAAAAGTCTTAATTTTTCGCATATCAACATCTGCGGTTGAACATGCTTCCTGCAAAGAATATGTCAGCTAATATCGTCCCAAATGGAATCGACTGGTAGCGGAACCTCCTCAACTTTCAACGGTGTTTCTGTTTCAAGCAGACGCTCCTGCTTCACCACTTCGCCCAGATAAAGCAGCAACTCCGGAATTCCGTTTTTACTTACAGAAGAAATTCGAAAGACAGTTTCTCCTGCCGCTTCAAGAAACTTCTGTAATTCATCCAATTCATCATCTTCGGCAACACTATCCATTTTTGTGAGAGCAATTGCCCTCGATTTTTCCAAAAGTTTTGGAGAAAACAGTTCAAGTTCTTCAATCAAAGTTGCGTATTCTTCCTCAGGAGGATTTTCTGAAAATCCTGAAACATCGAGTAACAGCAGTAAACTTGCGGTACGCTCAATGTGACGCAAAAAACGATCACCGAGTCCTCTGCCATCATGAGCACCAGCGATAATCCCCGGAATATCTGCAATCACAAATGGATCAAGATCCGCAATTTTAACCACACCAAGTTGTGGTACAAGAGTGGTAAATGGATAGTCTGCGATTTTGGGACGTGCCTGCGAAACACTGCTGATCAGTGTAGATTTTCCTGCATTTGGAAAACCAACCAAACCGACATCTGCCATCAATTTAAGCTCCAACCGAACCCAACAGTCATGACCCTCTTCACCTGGCTGGTGATATTCAGGGGCACGGTTCGTCGATGTTTTGAAACGCGCGTTTCCACGTCCGCCGCGGCCACCTGGATAAAGCAGATATTCTTTTGTTTCAACCACCTCCAGAATAATCTCCCCTGTTTCAATATCTTTTACCACTGTACCCAGCGGAACACGAATGTGAAGGTCTTTACCGTTACGTCCGTGTTTATCGCTGCCACCACCGTTCGCTCCATGTTCTGCATGCTGATGCTGCTGAAATGAAAGATCAAGCAAGGTATTTTTACCGA
>Ga0257121_1000945_pt1 | contig 23058 bp, 42 predicted proteins | sample SI106_100metaG_FD_190180 | JGI IMG/M metagenome (GOLD analysis project Ga0257121, IMG submission 190180) | Marine microbial communities from Saanich Inlet, British Columbia, Canada - SI106_100 | ecosystem: Environmental > Aquatic > Marine > Inlet | place: Canada: British Columbia | collected... | reverse complement strand
AGGGGTAATATTGTACAAGGACAACGGCTCAAGTAGTACGGTGCTTGGAACACACTTAAAGATTTACTTCACGGCAGACAACGGATCGAACTGGACTGAAGCCGCAAGTTATGGAACGGCTCAAACATTTAGTGGTACGACTAAGCAAGTCAAACTTGGTAAGACTACTGGGCTAACCAGTGGCACACAAGTAGCTATGAAGGCTGTATGGGCTGGTCAAACTAGTGGTGGGTATGAGTCGCAACTTCACGGCTGGGCTGTTAACTACTAATTCATAAGGAGCAATATTGGTGAAAACTATTGGCTTGATTTTATTTATAGCGCACATAATCGGGTGCAATAGTGCGGTGATAGGGTACTTTGTGGGGACTACGGCAAACGATGCAAAGTTAGTTAGACAATTACAGGTGGGGCAATAATGGACGTGCTAGATATTTGGAATGACTTGGGGTACATAGAAGGGTTTTTGTTTTCGTTATGGATAGGACTTATGTATTGGGGTAAGTGTTGGGTGGATAATAGGTTTAAATAATGCACAATCTGTTTCACGAAGAAATCCTAAAAAAATTAGACCAGATTCTAGATGCAATTAAAAAATTAATTAAGTTACTCGGGGCTAAAAAATGACCGAAAAAAATTGTAGTAAATTTTTTTTATTTTTGATATTTTTGTCTTTAAATAGTTGTGCTTTTTTAATGGCAACCGCTGGAAGTTTAGTAGGGAATGTGGGAGGGGAAGTTATTAGCGAGAAACTAGATAATAATTTAAAAAAGGCACAACAATGTGGGGAATAGCTTGTCCTCTTTCTTGGAATACATTTGGGCGCCGTTCTTGGCAATTTTCTGGTATTTCGTTAATCGCCTTACGGGAAAAACGGATGAGCTAGAAAAAACAAAAGCTGGCAATACGTCTCTCGGGCGAGTGGCAGATCATGCTAGAGAACTGGATAAGCGTATAGATGCGTTAGCCCATACAGCATTACCGAGAGGAGAGTTCAAAAATGATATTGCTTCTTTACACATTCGGATAAACGATATGGAACGGAATAAAGCCGATAAAATAAAAAATGTTCGAATCCATACGCCTAAGAACAACAATGATAATGGATAAAATATCAGACATTCTAATAACTATGTTAACTGCATCTCTAGCGGGTTTGGCTTGGGTATTAAACCGATTGTTTAAAAGGGTAGACGAAGCACATGATAGAATTGACAAACTTGATAAGTTAGTAGATCGACCTTATCTTGAAACTCAATTAGCCCCAATTCGTGGGGAAGTGAGTTTAATATTAAAAACCTTACTGGAAACCTCAAAACGGGGTTAAGGAGAAATAATGGAATACCTTAGAAAGCACTTAGATAAAATTGTCTGGGGATTGGCGGGGTGGACAGCTTCCGTCATGTTTTATAAATTTATGTAACCAATCGTGTTGACAGGTTTTACATTATTAGGTATGATTGCGCTAAGAAAAACGTAAAAACCGAGGTCAGGATGAACAAGGCGAAAAATTATTTTAAAGAAGGGGATGGTGTTAACGGGTACGCCTTGCCCTTCCTGACACCTCTTGCCCTTCATTAGCCACGCTTGGATTCGTCCTTGCGTGGCTTTTTAATTTTATTTTAATGTTGGGTTAATCTCCCGTTAATGTTGGGGTGGTATAAAATAAAGAAAGGCAAAATGATATGATCTCAGGGCGACAACCAAGGCACCACAGGAACTTTGTTTATGTTATTGAGAAGAAGATGAATGGGAAATGGGGGTTGGAGTGGGATTTTGGGTGTTACTTGACTTATGAAATTGCTGAAAAAATTATGCAAGATTTTGAAAGATACAATAAAAGCCCGAAAGACTATAGATTAACCATGTATATCAGTGAGAAACCGCACGACGGATGAGAAACCAAATAAGGGCTATAATAAAAACACTGCGCCTTGGAGAGCCATTGGTGATTGAGTGGATGGATGCGGGTTATGATGATAATGACCCTATATCGTGGTCGAATATAAAACAAGTATCAGATTTAAAAGAAATTTTGATTAAATCAATAGGTTTTTTTATTAAGGCAACGCCCAACACGTTGTTTTTTTGTATGAGTATCGAAGAGCAAGGGAAAGACGATACTAATATAGCTAACAAGGGACAGATTCCAATTGGGTGTATTAAAAACATTAAAAAATGGGGCGACGAATGAGAGAAGTTAAAAAAATAATTTTACATTGTTCAGATTCAGACTACGGGACAGCTTCTTTAATAAGGAAGTGGCATACAAAAGAACGTGGTTGGAGTGATATCGGGTATCATTACGTTATAACAAACGGTGTTCAGGAATCTTGTAGACCTTACAAACCAGAAGACGATGGAGTTATCCAAGACGGCAGACCTTTAGAAATACAAGGCGCTCATGTAAAGGGGCATAATTCAGACAGCATCGGGATTTGCCTTATCGGTACACATCATTTTACAGCTAAACAACTATATGATGCTTTGCCAACGCTACTTCAGATTCTTTTAGCAACGTATGAGTTAACCTATGCCGATGTTTATGGGCATAACGAATTCGACCCCCACAAAACTTGCCCTAATTTTAATGTCAACACTTTACGGAATCTTTTTAAGGAGTCAATAAATGTTAAATCAAGTTAAAATTTTTGACGGTAAAGGGGATCTTAAAGAAATAGTTACAAAAGAAACGATAGAAGAACGCCATTGGAAAAGTTTTAAAACAAACAATCACATATTTGCGGTTCAGGGAAGCAGTCCCGATATGAAACTGTTAGTGAAAAACATTGTCTGCGGTGTCTGTAAAACCACTTTCACAACAACCCACGCAAGAACATTGTATTGTGGAAGACCATGCGCCAATAAAGCGGTAGAAATAAAAAGACAAGAAAAGATGAAAATAAAAAAAGAAGCTCTACAAAATGCTAAAATCTACAAAAATTAAAATTATAGCAATTTTACTTATGGTCTGTATTATATTTTGGAGCAAAACACCACAAAACACGTTTGGCATACAAACCGTGTTACTACCGCTCCCGACCCTAAAGCATTGCTCATGTGATTCAGCTACTTATTGCTTGAATGATGAAGATGTAATACACCTTCATATGTGGTATGAAAACGCTAAATTTTTTGTAAGATATAAACATTAAAATATTTTAATGTTGAGTTAATGTTCTGTTAATGTTCGTTTGCTAGTATAGAGGAAATTTTAAGGAGGAATTTATGGCTAAAAAACAGGATAAAAAGGCACTCACCGCTCCCGTGGAGCAAGACCGCATTATAGAATCTTTCTATATGCTTGCCAGAGTTGTCGATCAAAATACACAAATGTTCAAGGCGTTTATAGACATGATTGCCTACAAGGAGGCTGAAGATAATAATCCTCCAAGCCCGCCGAAAACAAAACCAGTCAACGTAAAAGAGTGGAAAGCCAAATATACTAAAGAAGATATTACTAAAGTGCTACATTCTATACATGAGAAGTGCGGTAAAGAAAAAGCAATAAAATTCCTCGATTCGTTTGATGCTAAAACTCTCAGTCAAGTTGCCCCCGCAAATTACGATGTATTTGTAACAAGCGGAGAGTACATGGTTAAGCAATTTGGGGGCGACCCGATATGAATGACCACAAAAAACACGCCAAACTTTCTGCTTCAGGATCGCACCGATGGTTAGCTTGCCCCGCTTCAGTATTAATGGAAGAGGACTTCCCAGAAGATGTAGTTTCTGAGTACGCTGAGTACGGAACTGCGGGGCATGAACTTGCCCAACTTTGTCTAGAAAATAATAGACCCGCCACTTTATTCGAAGGGCAATATTTAAATAAAAACAAAAACTTCCCTGAAGGGTTTATTGTTGATGGGGAAATGGCTGATGCCGTTCAAACGTATGTTAATTACTGCAATTCTTTAGGAGAAGGAGAAGCTCATATTGAAAAACGGGTTGATTTTTCTTTGTATGTCGAAGAAGGGTTTGGAACCGCCGATTTTATAAATATAAAAAAGAACGAAATCCATGTGGTTGATTTGAAGATGGGGAAAGGCGTGAAAGTCAACGCCGAATGGAACACTCAAGGAATGCTATACGCCCTCGGCGTGGTCTGGGATTCAAAACTGGCAGATAACGACCTAGTTCACATAGTTATTGTGCAACCCCGATTAGACCATATTAGCGAATGGTCACTAACCGTCAACAAACTCTTAACGTGGGCAAGAGATGAAGTTAGACCAAAAGCAAAACAGGCTTGGGATGGAGAACCTATATTCAATGCGGGGGAATCCCAATGTCGTTTCTGCAAGGCAAAACCAACTTGCAAAGCATTAGCAGAACATTCGTTACAGACAGCTATGGATGTATTTACGGATATTCCTACAGAAGGTGAATTGAAAGATATACATAAATTAAGCAACAAAGAGCTAGGAGAGTTACTACCTAGAGTTGATACCCTTGTTAACTGGGCAAAATCTTTAGAGAGCCACGCATTTAAAGAATTAGATTCTGGGGGGAAGATACAAGGTTATAAGCTAGTTATGGGGAGAGCGGGAAATAGGAGATGGAACAAAGAAAAAGACCCAGAATTGTTTGCCGTGTTGCGAGACAAGGGTTTAGAAAAAGACGACATTTTCACAAAAAAGATCAACACCCCTACACAGATATGTAGAATATTGAAAGAAAGAAAAATCCCTGTAGGGGAAACTGAAACTTTCTGGAATTCTCCAGAAGGGAAACCAACAATAGCGCATGAATCAGATAAGAGGGCAGAAATTCTACCTCCTTCTATAGATGATTTTAGCGATATTGAAACTTAAAACCCTAAAACGTAGGAGTGGCACAATGCCAGAATTAAGTGCAGAAGAAAAATCAGGTTTAACAGTTACAACAGGGGATCACAATTCCCCCGCCCGAATATCGTACGCCAAGATATTCAAACCCGAAAAGAATGATCTATCGGGGAAGGAGGAATATTCCTGTATGGTTCTTATCCCGAAGTCAGATACGAAAACCATTAACGCTTTAAAGCAAGCGATAAAGGTAGCTATCAAAGGCAAGTTTGGGGACAAGCAACCGAAGGGGTTAAGGATTCCTCTCCGTGATGGTGACAAAGACGGGATCGGTGGAGTTCCATCAGGTTCGGAAGCGGGTCAAGCTCCGTATGGGGATCACTATTTTATTAACTGCAAAAACTCAAGACCGCCAACTATCGTTGACCAAAAACGGGTGGCTATCCTAGATCCTAACCAAATAGTATCGGGGGATTATGTCAGGGTTTCAGTTAATACTTTTGCTTATGACAACAAAAGCAAAGGTGTATCCTTTGGGCTTAACGCAGTACAGCTTGTCCGAAAGGGCGAACCTCTGGGGAGTTCTTTCAGCGTGAATAATGCGTTTGAAGAATTACCAGTACAAGAGAATGTCGAAGAAACGGCAGACGCTATTTTCCAATAATAGGCTAAAATTCGCTCATGCCCTACTATGTCTTTTTTACTTTAGAGGCATTGTAGGGCATCTGGCGAAGCCGTTTTTTCGAGGATTCTTCCAAATGACCAAAATATCGCTAGATTTCGAAACATATTCAGAATGTGACATTAGAAGTGCGGGAGCTTGGATTTACGCAAAAGATAAGTCCACAAGAGTTCTTTGCATGGGTTATGCCATCGAAGATGAAGCCCCACAGCTATGGCTACCTAATCAGCCCCTACCAGATTTTATTAAAAACCCAAACAACTATGAAATCCATGCGTGGAATTCTTTTTTTGAATGGGTTATCTGGACTCACGTTTTAAAACAACCGACCCCTCCAATTACTCAATGGCACGATACGGCGGGGCTTTCCTCCGCTATGGCGCTTCCTAGAGCTTTGGGAATGTGCGGTACTGTTTTAGGTTTACCCGACGACCAACTAAAAAGCAAAAGGGGGTATTATCTCATCCAGAAACTCTCTATCCCAAATGTAATGAATGGAGACAAAGCGTTACTAAAAGAAATGTATGATTACTGTTTACAAGATGTCGTAACGGAAAGAGCGATAGCAAAGAAGTTATACAAGCTAAACGATACTGAAAGAAAAGTTTGGGTGCTAGACCAGAAAATAAATATTCGGGGAATCAAAGTTGATCGCCCAAAACTAAAAGATGCTATTTACATTTACGAAAATATTCAGGATAAATTAAAAACGGAACTTATAAAACTTACTGATTTAGACAATCCAAATAGTCAAAAACAATTTCTCGGTTGGCTGTTAGACAAGGGACTCTTAGTTGATAACGTGCAAAAAGCAACTTTAAAATCTGTCTTAGATTCCCCAGATAAATTTGGAACCCATGATGCAATTAAATTAAAGTTATCTTTAGCGAAAACAGCACCGAAGAAGTATATGTCCATGAAAGAAAAACTCGGTAGTGGAACTCGGTTACACGGAAATATTATGTACCACGGGGCATCTACTGGTAGATGGGCATCTACGGGGGTCAACCTTCAGAATATCGCCCGACCTACTTTGGATGCGGATAAGAGTATAGAACTAATTGGTAAAAGAGATTTGACTGTTTTTGAAAAAGAAAACATAGACCCGATGGAAGCCTTGAGTAGTGGGATTCGGGGGATGCTTATCCCAACTCAAGGAAAGAAATTTATTGTGGGGGATTATGCTTCTATAGAAGCGAGAGCTTTAGCTTGGTTAGCGGGTCAAGAAGATAAACTGGAAATATTCAGGGGTGACGGGAAAATATACGAACACGCTAGTTCAAAGATATATAAAAAACCAATAGCTGATATAACAAAGAACGAAAGATTTATCGGTAAGATTTCCGAACTTGCTTGTGGCTACGGAGGGGGAGCAAAAGCGTTTAAATTAATGGCGAAGAATTATGGAGTAGATATCCCCCATAAAGAAGCTGAAATAATAAAACAACAATGGAGAAAAGCTAACCAAAAGATTGTGAAGTTTTGGTATGACTGCGACAAAGCAGTATCAGGATGTATAGGAGATGGAAAAGTTCATACAGTAGGAAAAATACAATACGGAGTATCAAACAATTTTCTCATGTGTAAGTTACCATCAGGGAGAAGGCTTTATTATTATCGCCCAAAAGTATCATACAAAAAAGTTTTATGTTACAAAATACCTGAAAGTGGAAATAGCCCCGAACTAACATTTATATATCATCCCTCAGAGTACCCGTCCTTGGAAGTATTTAAAGCTAACGCAATAAGAGAAGGGGTAGAAACGTTTGAATTTAATGCTATTGATGTTTCTTTTTGGGGGACAGATTCAAAAACTAGAAAATGGTGTCAGCAAACAACTTATGGAGGAAAGTTGGTAGAAAATATTACGCAAGCGGTAGCCCGTGATATAATGGCTGAATCAATGTTGCTTTTAGAGCAAGAGGGATTTGAAATCGTACTAACCGTACATGATGAGATAATTTCGGAGGTTGAGAATGGCACAGTCGAAAAATTCAAAGAGATCATGGAAAGACCGCCAACATGGGGGAAGGAAATCCCCATCGCAGTCGAAGCATACGAAGCGACAAGATACCGAAAATAACTGGGAAGGCGAAGATATAGAACCGAAGTACAAACCAAAAACATGGCGGGTTATCTATAGGGATATTAAAAATGTTCAACAAAAAAATCCAGAAAAAAACTAAGGAATCTCAAATCGAAAAAAAGGTTACTCAGTATGCAAAACGGGCGGGATGGTTAAGTTACAAATGGGTCAGCCCATCCCAAAAATGGGTTCCCGACCACTTGTATTTCAAAGATGGAGAGGTTAAGATGATTGAATTCAAAGCGCTTGGGAAGTTTCCCACAAGAGGACAAGCAATCGCCCATAAAATGTTGCGGAAAGCGGGTCATACAGTTCACGTTATCGACACAGTTGAAAAAGGAGTAGCATTATTCGAAAGGAGCGAAGAGTGAGACCCATAGAAAGCCACCCACGGTTTTATATTAGTATAGGGGGAGAAGTATACTCAACCGCTGGAGGGAATGGGCTTATTAAGCGAAAATATAATATTTGCAAGGATGGGTACAAAAGAATAAGATTAATCAAGGATGGCGCAACGCTCCGTCTGCATCGGGAAGTTTTAAAAGCATTTGACCGATTCCCAAAAGAAGGGGAAATATGTCGGCATTTAGACGGGAACCCACTTAACAACCATATTTCAAATTTGAAGTGGGGAACTCACAAAGAAAATTCAATGGATTGTTTGAAACACGGAAGAAACGTATTTCAAAAAATGTGGGGGGAAAAATCCCCAGTAGTTAAATTCAGCGACATAGAAATAGAAGACATAAAAAAGCGACGTAAAGAAGGCGCAACTTACAAAGAAATTATGGGGGTATACGATATATCAAAATCCCATGTTTCTTATATTATAAACGGGAAAACCAGAGTGAGGGCATAAAATGCTTGGATGGGGCGAAGCAGTTAAAGGTGTTACAGATTTAGTAGGGCAGTTTGTTGAGGATAAGGATAAAGCGAATGAACTCGAAACCGCTATAAAAAATAAACTAATTGGTCTCGAACAAGAAGTGGTAAGAGCGCAAAGAGATACGATAGTTGCGGAGGCGAATAGCCAGAGTTTTATTGCCCGAAATTGGCGCCCGATTATGATGTTGACATTTGTCTTTATAATCGCTAATAATTATATTCTGTTTCCGTATGTTCAATTATTCGGAGGAACGGCTTTAGAATTAGAAATACCTGATGCCATGTGGGGTCTTTTAAAAATAGGCGTTGGCGGTTATGTGATGGGCAGAAGTGGCGAAAAAATGGTTGAGTCTTATGCTAAAAATAGGAGCTAGAATCCGATGACAGATCGTGAAGTTAACCAGTTGTTGCGTTTGGCTTATACCAAAGCGTGTAGTAAGTTAACTTCACAATCCCCAGAGGAATCACTACTGGAGTTTATAGAAAATGTTAATTTTGTTTGGAATCGTGCTTATAAGTTACATTTTTTTCGAGAGACCGAATACATGACCCCCGAAGATGATAATCTAGAGATCAACCCTGATATATGTATTTTGTGCGGAGAAGTTTTTATCCCCTCGTTGACCGAAGAAGACTTTAAAGAAGTGGGGGAGGATAAAATTAGATACCCTATGTCAGAACCCGTTAGAGTTTGTGAAGATTGTTGCGTAAAGATAGAAGCTCGTATGCCACACAGGGCAAACTTAAATTAATATTTTTTAATGTTGGGTTAATCAATTTTTAATGTTGAGTTGTTAAAGTGGTATTTTACAATTTGAGGGAATTGGATGAAAAGGCGAAACTATTCGGACTTACATGAATACCAGTTGGGGATGATCGACTGGATGCTCACGAACGACAAATGTGCTTTGTGGGCGGGTGTAGGTTTAGGAAAAACCGTTACAGCCCTCACCGCTATATCAAATCTGCTTGAATCTAAATCAGTCCAGAAAATCCTTGTTATTGCTCCTCTCAGAGTTGCTAAATTTGTATGGTCTCAAGAAATAGATAAGTGGGAACATCTTAAACATTTAAAATGCGCCGTATTGCATGGGACAGCTAAAAAGCGAAAAGAGCTATTATCTGACCCCGCTCCTATCCATGTCATAAATAAAGAATTAGTTCAATGGATAGTGGCAGAGCAAGCGGGAATGAAAAAATGGGCGTATGATTGTGTTGTTTTAGACGAATCTTCCGCTTTCAAGAACCCCCGCTCAAAACGATTAAAATACCTAAAAATGGCGAATCATAAAATTAACAGAATGATCCAGTTGACGGGAACGCCCGCTTCAAATGGATTACTTAACATCTGGTCGCAGATGTTCCTTCTCGATAACGGAGATCGTCTAGGACGGACTTTCTCGGTGTATAAGGATATGTACTTTGATTCAGATTACATGGGGTATAACTGGACTCTGAAAGAGGGATCGAAGGAAGATATTTACCTTAAAATTGCAGATAAATGTCTTACGATGAAAAAAGAAGACTATCTGGAATTACCGAAATGTAGCAAAAACTTCATTTACCTGAATATGGAGGGGGAGTTTTTACGAAGATACACAGAATTGGAGAGAGAATTTGTCTTGATTCTACAGAATGAAGCAATAACGGCACAACAATCGGCAGTTCTTAGCAATAAGTTACTCCAGTTCTGTGGCGGGGCGGTTTATTCTGACGGAAATATGCAAGACGGGGTTCTTTTACAGAATATTACTGGGGATAAATCTTGGGTAACTGTATCGACTGCTAAAATAGATGCCTTAAAGGATATAATCGAAGAATCCTCTGGGGAGCCTATGTTGGTTGCTTACAATTACAAGCATGAATTAGCTCGTTTAATGGAAGCCTTCCCCAACGGAAGAACAATAAAAACAGAAAAAGATATAGATGATTGGAATTCTGGGCTAGTTCCTGTTATGTTTGTCCATCCCGCTTCAACGGGTCACGGATTAAATCTTCAATACGGGGGCAGTAATTTAGTATGGTTCAGCCTTACTTGGGATTTGGAAGCCTATGACCAGTTAAACGGACGATTGGATCGTCAGGGTCAGACTAAACCTGTGTTTATTCATCACTTGGTTTTCCGTGACAGTATCGAAGAGAGAATACTGGAACGTCTTGAGAATAAACACATAACTCAAACGGATTTACTTAATGCTATGAAAAATGAATAATGATAACGAAGAAAAACCGAGACCTTGTGGATACTGTGGTCATGTCGGTATTCCTGTTTTCCTTTACGGTAGCGGTAAGTGCCAAAATTGCAGAAACACAATCGACGAATGTTGTTCTGGGGAATGTAGTCAATCACCCGTGGACGACCCCGATACTGAATGAAGGGGTGCTTCCCGCATACGGATGCAGAAAGAAATATAAAATGCCTCCAGTATGGGTCTGCGATTGGAAAGGGAAACACGGAGAGATGCAAACTTATATCTACCTTATACCGAATATAGAGATTGAATACCCCACTTATGAGGAGTGGGCTAATGAGAATAACATATTGCCCGAGTTGCAGACAGAAGAATGAAATCGATTATGTCTTGTTGTTTGACAACACGTTCGAGTGGTTCATCTGCTCGAAATGCGACGATGTCTGGGTCAAATCGCAGTATGGTGACTGGATCGAATCGAACCCGTACCAAGAATATATTAAAAAACTGAAACCGTTTTAAGGGGGTGTATGAAGGATTTAAAAAATAGAATCAAAAGACAAAATAGCGTATACCAACTGTGGCGAAAGGGCAAAAAACCTAAGAAAATAGCGGAGGAATGTGGAATAAGCTATGTAACGGTGGGGTATGATAAATGTGCGGTGTATAATCGGTGTTATGCAGAGGCTTGGAGGATAAATAATAGTGCTTTATATTGAATTAATTTACAGCTTTTTGACTTTAGTGAGTGCTTATACAGTTGTTTTTCAATTTTACCCAGTTTTTGGGGTATTTTTAGGTGCTTTTATGCAAATCGCATGGATTCACCTTTGGACAGTTACGGGGCAGTTCGGGATTATCCTTCTCGATTTTGGGCTTCTAGGCGTTTTCACTATGAAAATTATTAACATTACAAGGGGAAAAGACTAATGATGGGTTTTATGGAACACGAAAAAGCGTGGAATAACTTTAATAAAACGTTCCCTAAAAAGAATTATTCTATTAATAACCCTCTTATTAAAGAGTTTTATGACGATTTGAATGACCGCCTTGCGGGAGAGAATCTCCATGAGGACGGGGAGATATCAATGTACGAAGCATCCGTAAAAGAAGCCAATTTAATGAAGAAATGGAGACGGTTGGAAGCGAAAGTAAACCAAAAACTGGAGTTAATATCGTGAATTACAGAATGATAACATTTGAGACCGATATCCAACGGATTCGCTCTTTGAGAGAAGAACTGGAAACCATTTATATTGATAAGTCAACAGGGAATATAGAACCCCAAGAGGAAGTATCAGCAATATTAGATGAAGTTACAAAACTTTTAGACGTAATAATACAAGCGGACAACTAGAAAACACAAAAAGGGATAAATATGGCGAATTATTTGCAAGAGTATGGTTCTGGTTTGATTTCAAACGGATACCATATAGTACCAATACGGAGGGGAGGCAAAGCCCCCAATGGAGTATCAGGTTGGACAACTATCGAAGCTGATCTCAATCAGCTAGGTCAATGGATTTCAGCGGGGTTCGAGGGAGTAGGAGTTTTAACAAAGAACAACCCCGCTATTGACATAGACATACTGGACGAAGATATTTCACGGGAAATGGTAGAACGGGTTCTCGGATCTTACCCCAACGGTCTTATTAGAGTAGGAAAGCACCCCAAAACACTTTTAGCTTACAAGACTGATGCTCCGTTCAGGAAAGTCAGGTCAAACACCTACGAAGATCAGTTCGGAGACCAACACGCCGTAGAAATTCTCGGTGACGGGCAACAATACGTTGCTTACGCCGAACATCCTGATACGCTCCGACCTTATACATGGCATAACGAAGACAACACGGCTAGTCAGGGTATTTTCGGGGTTGAATCGGCTTCCCTCCCGATAATACGTCTCGAAGATGCTCGGCTAGTTGTGGGATGGTTTGAAGAAGTCGCTCAAAGGAAAGTTCTTGACGGGGGATGGGTAAAAGTCAGGGACGGACAAGGTGGTGGAAGTGGAAGCGAGGAAGACGATTTCGGAGACCCTGAAACGGAGAATTTCTCTAACCTTAGACCTCGTTTAAATTTAACAGAAGCAGAAATATTAAGAGCTTTGTCCAGTATAAACGCAGATGACTACGATAAGTGGATTCGAGTAGGAATGGCAATCTGGCATGAGTGCGGGGGTTCAGAGGAGGGTTTTAATTACTGGCATGATTGGTCAAGACCTTCACCCAATTACACAGATGAGCGTTCTTGCCGTAACCGATGGAGGGGTTTCAGGACACGGAGGCGTGGACGACCCATAACATTCGCAACCGTTCTGCATTGGGCTAGAGAAGTAAGAATGAGGAGAAACCCGTTGGGGGAGTTTAAGGAACGTTACGTTTATGTAGCGGATGGCGATAACGTTCACGATTTAGGAGGTTTAGGTCACGACAAACCGCTTCAGTTAAAAGAGTTCAAGAACATGAAGGCTAATATTATCACTACAGTCCCCGCTCCGACTCAAAATGACCCTGAAAGGACAAAGAGAGTACCCGTTCACCAATTATGGCTCACCGACCTCGACAGAAAAACGGCTCGGGGTTTCGCCTACGTCCCCACTTACAAAAAAATCCTCGTAGATGAGGAGAAAAACGAATATATAAATACGTTCCATACACCAAAATTTGTAAACCCTTGTAAAACTGTTATCGAAAACGGGGTTGAGAAGCTAGATGAGGAATGTTGTAATAAGCTGTTAGCCATATTTTTCCGCCACATAGAATACATCATCCCGATTGAAGTGGAACGGGAATGGTTCTATTCGTGGATGGCGTTTAATATACAAAAACCGGGAACTCGTTGTAAAGTAACGCCTTTACTAATTGCTACAGATCACGGTACGGGGCGTGGTTGGATTGTCGAATTAATGGGGAGATTGCTCGGAAGTTGGAATTGCACCAAAACGAAAATGTCCACGTTGAACGGAGAATCAGGGGCGGGTCAGTTTCAGGATTATATGAACAACTCCTTACTCTGTTGTATAGAAGAAGTTAAGGATGGCGACAAACGGTATGGAGTAACGGATACCATACGGGATTATCTTACAGAGAATACGTTAGAAATCAATATTAAATACGGGGCTAAATCCACGAAGCCTATATACACCAACTTTTTGTGGATGTCTAATCATGTGGATGCCGTTGTTTTAACTGAAGAAGATCGAAGGGTAAACGTATTTAAAACGGAGGATATACCAAAAAAGGGTGATTATTATGAAAGACTTTATCAATGGTTGGAAGATAAGGGAGACGGTCTTGAAACGGGGACGTCCAACGACGATACGTCCGCTATTGTGGTGGGTGCTGATAGTCCCAATTTTACTATTGGGGCTGATGGAGACAATGGCGATAATGACCCTAGCGTTCCTGAGAGTGACGAAGATACGTCTAAAGAGATTTACGACAGGGGAGGGCTAAATGTCAGTGCGGGGGTTGCCTGTTTGTGGCATTGGCTGAATCAGAGAAATATATCAGAATTTAACTGGCAACGGAGTATGACCAATAAATCCAGAAGGGATATGATCGAGAATAATATGTCCGAAGTAGAGAGAGTATTCTGGAATGTTGTCGAAAATCCCCCTTACACTATAATGACCGCAAAAGAAATTCAGGATGCCATGATGTCGGATGACGAAACCCCTGAAGATAAATTTATGTTTACACCGAAGGAAGAAAGCCAAATAAAAAAGCTGATACAGCTACATTTAGAACGGCAAAACAAGGTAAAAATTATGGAAAAAAAGGACAAATCTGAGGAAAATCCAGTGACTCCTTTAGAGGGTCAGGTGCCTACTATTGAGGGAAAATGGAAAAGATTTTGGGGTTTTAAGCGTGGTCAGCAATTTACGACCACGGAAATGAGAGAAATGTATAAAAATAGGTAAAAAGGAGGCACTGGGGTGCCTATTTGGGATGTCGGTGCCTCCTCGATAAAGTTCAGTAAAAAAAGCAGTTACACCAGAAAGGAGGCAGTAGGCACCTAAAATTTACTAATAGGTGAGAGAGTAAATATATATATTATATATGTATATAGAGTTTTTTTATTTTTGGGTGCCTAGTGCCTCCTTTTTCTATGAAAGGGTTATTTATGAGTAAGTATGGTTGGGGTAAAAGTAAAGATAAATTGAAGACTTTTAAGAGCGGAGCAACTCGAAGTGAAGATGCCGAGGAGGAGAGATTCGATTTAATTTCTCCGTTCGCCATGCGAAGATTGGCGAGAATTATGGCAGAAGGGGCGAAGACTCATGGGGATGCAAATTGGGAACGTGGCGTCCCTATAGACGCCACTTTGAATCATCTTGAACGGCATCTACAGATATGGAAGGAGGAGCAAAAATCTGGGAAAAAGATAGGAATTGATGACCACATGGCTAAAGTAGCTTGGGGAGCATTTGCTATCATGCACTATGAGACAACTGGGCCTCTGGACTATGGTTCATTGGTGCCTTATACCAAATTAAAGGGTAAAAAGGGGAAGTAAATTACTTTGTAAGGGGTATTGGTAGACTATTTAGGAATCTCGTACCCCTCGGCTTCTAAGAGTGCCTTGGCGTTTTCTATCCCATTGTCTAGTAATAAGGTGGTGTATGACATATTAAGGAGGTAACAAGCTACGGATAGTATGTCTTTATCCTGTTTGGAGACCCGAAGTTTAATGATTTCCCCTTTATTCTTGGCATTTGGCTTTCTTGGTCTCCCGCCCCTCTTTGGAGCGAGAGCTTTTGATAGTTCGAGAATCTTCTTTACTTTGGTTTCTGGCTTTGTCATTTTAGTAATTACCCCTTCTCGGTTGATTTTTGAATATTGATGTTATTGCCCAGTTCCCATTTTGTATATTTTCGTAATTTCCTAAATGCTTTCGATTCAATCTGCCTAATCCTTTCTGTCGAAACAGAAAAGTAATCCCCAACTGATTTTAAAGATCTTAAATCTCCAGTTTTTTGCTTTGGCTTCTTTATTGTCTTTTCTTTTACGCTGTATGGAAATTGCATTAAATTCACTTCTTTAAAATCTTTAGAAAGAACTTCTTCTTCTTTTTGGTTTATTCGGTATCGTTTTTCCAGAACCTTACGTTCTCTTGTGGGTAGTTTTTTTAACCCTTTTTCAAGAATATCTAGCAATTCATCTTGGGTATCTTCGTTATCTTTTTCAACCATTTCGCTAAGATAGTTTCTACCCGTTTGGGAAATGAACTTTCCCATTTCTACAAAGGTAACTTCACCTTCTATTTTATTGCGTTTGAGTGCTTTAGTTAGATGTTGTTCTGGAAATAACATTTCTGGCGGGACTCTTAGACTTTTTGCCATTGTTAATACCGCCGTTCTCCACTCACCTCGTATATTTATTGGGGGCATCTTTAAATTTAAATACTCCCCAATGACTGAGGGGCTTAATCCTGTTACCCGACCAAGTGCAGATGCAGTTTCTATATTATTAGCCTTCATTATTCGCATCATGGGGGCATTTTTAATTTTGATTTGTAATAGATAGTCCTTACTAGCTCCCATATCCATCCCCCCTTGGTTCTAGTTTATCGGGGCAAGTAACCACATTTTTTAACACCCCCCTACAGTCCATGAATTTTTCCCTTATTCTTAATATATCTTCAATTTCCTGTTCTGTGGTCGATTCTTGCTTCATTATACAGTCGAACATCCCGAATATTTCCCATAGATCATCCGTAGTAAGAACAACTTGAACATCCCCTGTATAGGTGTTTTCGTTGCGGGTGTTTTCCACTACCTTTTTGAACCACTTAAATGTCATCATAATTTTTCCTCCTTGTGTTTTGGATTTTTAACCCATACCCCCTTCGTATCTTGGATAAACTTTGGGATAGTGTTTGAATATATAATTGCGGGGTTGATCTTTGCTTTTTTCTGTATTTTGACTTCTTTTCCATTAACTAACATAGTATCAGGTATTAATATATTCATTTTCCCCCCTGTTGGTTATCATCAATTTCGTCAATAAATTCTATTTTTTCATCTTGGTATGAAACATTATCGGGGGATTCCGTTCCCGACAGCACCATATCTTCGGCTTCATCTTTGTTCCTTGCGAGAACCACATACGTTTCGACCATGTCGCAGAACGTGGTGACTCTATATTTTTTCTTTTTTGCCTTTGTGTCTATGTTGGTTATTTTGTTAGACATATTCCCTCTATAAAAGTAAAAAGATTAATGTAAAAACTAACACCCCCCAAAGGGCAACTGTTAAAAATTGAAAAAGTGTTAAAAACCAGAATTTCATTATAATTCCCATCCCTTTATAGTTTCAACGTGGGCAAAAATATCCATAATTTTTACCCCACAATTCGTACATTGGTACATTATGAAAATTTCTTTGTCCCCATCACCGAAATCCCTTTCCATTTCTTCCCAATCTTGTCTCTTACAACATTTTTCGTTTTCTATTGCTCTTATTGGATTTTCCACTCTAAACCCTCCTTTTCATTGATTTTCAAAAAATTCGGCTTCGCCAAATGCCCCACAATCAACTTTTATTATTTAGTTGATAGTAGGACATAGGCGAAAAACCGCCCCAAATTTTTAAACACATTCTCCATTTCGGATTCTTATTTTCATTTCATTTTCAGCTAATCTAATAGCGTGGGTTCTTTGATTTGATGCTTGCTCTACAACAGTTCCCGTTTCCTTGTGAACACAAAAAGCGTGAAACGGGTATTTTTTATTTTTAACTATTGAAATCTTGTAAACTGGATTTTCTGCAACTAACTCTGGTTCTAATGAGTACGCCTTACGATTATTCATTTCCCCCCTTTAGTTTTCTATAAATTGTCTAAGATATGAAACCGCCCTTTTGAATCTAGGACTTTCCCCGATTGTACCTTCCTTGGCTTCTTTGATAAACCATTCTGCGGGTTCGAGTACCAAAGTTATTGCTTCGGTCAAAGTCATTTCCGTTTGCCCTTCTTCAAATTTTTTCAAAGCATCTACCATCTCATTTGCAAAGTCTTCGACTTCTTCTTGCGGGGTGTTGGTCATTGTAACCCCTATATTGCCTCGTCTAGTTGTCGCCATATATTTCCATCCTTTCTATTTCCATTTTTTTGTATTCTGCGTCAGTTAACCCCATAGCTTTTCTTTTATCGGCTTCTGTAAAGAGATAACCGCAAACGCACTTAGCCCCCTTATCATCACCCCAATATTCAATTTTACACTTTGGACAATATAACGATTTAGCCATGTTTCCCTCCATTTGGAAGGTTCGCTTCTGATAAAGGCATCACAACAATTTCCCCCATTTCTTTGGGGAACATTTCTTCGGCGTATCTTGTGGCTTCGGGGTAGGAATTAAACACCATAAGGGATTTGTTTTTCTCCCCCTCATTCCCTTCATGTAAATAAGAATGAATGTGAGTTTCGTTTGGGTCGTTTGCACAATCTGGGCATTCCCTCCCTAATACAAACTGTAAACTAGGGTCTATTTTCATTTGCCTCCTTTGTTTGTTGTAATTGAAATTCAAGATAGCCGATTACCCCTGTCATTTGAACGTTCTCATGCTCGAGTTCTTCAACCCGTTCGGTCATGGCTATCCATTCATCTAGTAAACCAGTATCTTCTAAAACTGATCTTTGTTTCTTTTGCTTCGGCATTTTTTGCTCCTTAACTCCCTCTATAGTAAAACGTCTAGTAAAATTGTCAGTAAAATTGTTATTCTTCTCTCCCGTTCTGTGCAAAATTCAAATGTATTTTCTTGTCCCATTCTTCTATCTTTTTGCGTAACGGGATGTAAACCCTATTGAATTCCCTGTGTTCGTGGTAAGTTTTTCTCCGCTGAACTTGTTCCCATTTATGCTCCAAAAGATACAAGCGGGATTTCCATCCCGCAAGCATCTCGGTTGCCTGTTTAAATTCCTCTTTTGTCCACTTAACCATGTATCGGGGTTCCGTCTTCGGTTGTTTGGTATTCGCAAGGGGAATTATCAGAGCAAAAGTCTAAATTGTCTTTAAAAGTTCCTGAAGGTTGATAACTGATAAACTCAGGGGTTTCATTTGAATCTAATCGAATCGTTCCCCATAGTTTGTCGGGGGTTTTTGCTTTGCTCCCTGATGTTACAAAAACCTCGATATAATCTTGCCCGTCTTTATGGGTGACTTTCAATCTTGCTCCAACATCCCATCCTCTAACGTGGCAATCCATCCCGCTGTTTTTCGTTCCGCATCTTGTGGTAGCCCCTCGACTACCTTGCATTTCTGCATAAAAATGTGCCATGTTTTTTCCTTTGTAAAAAGATTAGTAAAACTTCTAGTAAAATCTCTAGTAAAATCTCTAGTAAAATCTCTAGTAAAATCTCTAGTAAAATCTCTAGTAAAATCTCTAGTAAAATCTCTATTAAAATCTCTAGTAAATTTTATCTTAAAATAATAGTATCAAATCCGTATTAATTTAAGGTTAACTGAGCATTAAAATTTTTTAATGTTATTTTGTTTTCCAAAATAAAAAAGAAACACAGAACGGAGCAAAAACTTCTACTCCGTTCTGTGTTTCGGTTTACCTAATTACTCTCCTAATCGTATTTCTTCCCTTAACGCCCATTCTTCCTCGCTCATTTGGTTCTCGATTGATGGCGAATCTTCGTGATATTCTTCATCTTCCATACTGTTTTTCTCCTTTTAAATTATAAAAATAAATAGAAGGGGAGGAACGAAGCAAGTTTCCTTGCCCCGTTCCCTGTTTCGGAGTCAGTCTACATCCCCCGTAATGGTAAAGGAACCAATCGCCGTATTTGGCATGGCAATATGCCAACCATCTAAAGTTATTGTTTTATGTTCTCTACCACTATGTGAAATTTCGCCTTTTACATACGAAACCCCGTCTTTTTGAAGCCCGAATTCGGCATTATTCGGGCGGTTTTTGCCCGCCCTCAATTCAAACCGAATCGGGGTTTTGTTAGGAATAACCAGATTCCTTAGCCTATCGAATTCCTCTTTTCCGAGTAATTCTCTAGCTTCGGAATATGAATTATCCCTCCAACCGTTTTCGTTTAGCTTTTGGATTCCCAATGCTAAACCAAAATCCTTTTTTTCGGCTTCGGTATAAACCCGATCAGGTTCTTCGGGTGATTTATCACAAGGAATAAAAAACCATTCCCCTTGCCGTTTAACATCTTTCCCCGTTTCCATCGCCGTTTTTACTTCTAAAGGTATTAAAGAGGCATAAGCATCTTCGACCGTTTTTATAGGCGTTCCATTTTCAGGGGGTTGCACTACAAAGGGGTTGAAAATACCATGCTTTATTTCGTTTCGGTCAATATCGAAAAGAAATTTTATAGCACCCTCTTTTTTTTGCCCGAATCCATTAACAGAAAATAATTTGGAACCCATAAAATGCGAATCCATAATTACGGTTTCGGGTATACCTTTTTCTTCCATTTCTCGGTATTGGTTCCTATTATATTTAGGGTTTGGGCGTTCCCGTTTTATTGTTTCCGCCCCGCCCCCGTTAATCATATTATAGGTTTCAATATCTAAATCCATTTCTTCAAACATCCCGAATGGTACTAAATCAAAATCTTCGGAATTTTCCATAACCGTTTGGATTGTCGTTTGGATATTGTTTCGGCTTTCGTTTCCATACGAAAAACGGCGACCGATTAAAGGTAGAATGGAGGCGTTACCTAAAACCGTACCATTTTGGGTTTTAATAGCGATAACATCAGTATCCGAATTTTCAACGGGTTGATAACTTCGGCTTTCGCTATCCCATTTTGTAGTAGGGGTAGAACGGTAAATTATTTTACCATCCTCAATTCTAAAATTACCCCAAACCCTCTTTTTTGGTTTTGGAAGTAGAAAATTTTCTGTGATTTCTACCATTACTTGTTCCCTATCGCAGATAGGGGTTCCTTTTGAATCCATTTTTTTAACTCCGAAATAAAGATTAGATTTATACGTTTATTTCTCTAGTAAAATCCCTAGTAAAATCTCTAGTAAAATCCCTAGTAAAATCTCTAGTAAAATTGCTAGTAAAATATATTTTAAACGTATATTAACGGTTTACCCCATCTTTTAACCTTTTTTATAAGGGTTTTTGTTTTTTGTTTTGTTAAATGTTTTTCATTAAAAAATTTAAATTAAAAGGGGAAACAAGGTTCGGGGTTTTACTCCGAACCCTGTTTATTTTTAAGGTAGGATTTTCCGAACCCTTTTTAATTTACCATTTTTATCAGTTCGGAAAATTGTTACGGGGAAACGATAAATAATTGATTCAACCTCCCGCCGAAAAATTGGATTTTTTCGCCGTTCGGTTTTTTGAGTTTGGCAATTTTGAACCCATGTATAAAACTGTTCTTCCAACATTTGAAACCCCTTTCTAGGGTTCGGGTTTTATCCCGAACCCCTTTTAAGATTTAGGAAACTAATTCAGTTTCTATATTTTCTTGAAATGGGATATCAATTAATTCCATTTGTCTAGGATCTGGAATAATTCCAGAATCCGAAACGGGCTGTTCATTTAACTTTTTAAAACTAGTAGGGAAACTACAAATTTTCGGAAGTGGTACAATTCCCGCATCTGCTAAAGGGTAATAAATTTCACCCGCTAACTTTTTTCTAACGTCTATAGACTTTTGATTCTCACCGAAAAGGGTAACAGAATTATAAAGTCTCAAACCGTTCAAGTCTGAATTATGAAACCAAGGATTTTCGATATCTTGAAAATACCCTGTAATTTCTTTCACATTTGAACCGCTCAAAATACCATTCATTATTCCCGAATGCATAAACATAGCTAGTTGTTGGGGAGTAACGTTAGCATTTTGTAGATTTTCAACATCTGAATTCAGATTTTTATAGTTTAGAGAAGCTTTCCTTAAACCATTAGATAGCATCTGATAAATATCTAGCCCTTTAGTATGTTTATGAGATTCAATAAACAAATTTTGAGAACTAGTCATTCCATTCAAACATTGTAGAAATAAAGCGGAAACCGATATTTTATAAGCCGATTTTTGAGCGGTCGAACCTTGAATATTTAAAACATAATTCCCTAACCCGCCCGCAAAAATCTCTAATTGTTTGTTACCGTCTTTTCCTATTCTATAAATATTCAACGGTATCTCACAGCGAAATTCTGTTGAATTTTTTCCATAGTGATACCAGTTTCCAACTTCCGAAATTTGAGAATCCCTATCTTTCATGTTTTCTCGATTATCACCGCCGATTCTTTCAATCGCCGTTGGTTCGAAAACAATCTGGTTTGCATCATGAAATGAATCTGAATCCAAAAAAGTTAAACCATTTTTTCCTTTTCCAGAATCCGAAAAAACATTTTGCATCATTTCATGGACTTCAATAGGTGTTACAACTTTATGCTGTGAACCCATTGTCGAGGTTTCCATTTCTTCCGAAACTTTTGATAAATCGTCAACCGTTCTGGAAGTTGTGAAACCCGAAACCCTTGTTCTTGTAGTCATTTTTAAAAACCCTCATAAAAAAAGTTAAAAGATAGGATATATTCTCGAGAATAGAATTATCATTTAAGGGGTTTTTGATTTAAATGTTTATCGGGATAAAACTTTACAATATTGAGTCGATCTTAAATCTTGATCGGCTTCCTTAAAATAAACCGTTATATAATTTGGTTGAATTAACATATAATTCACAGCTTCTACAGCTTTGCACCCGTGTTTCATATTGGCATGGGCTAAACCGAACCATGCATAACCTTGTTGATTGGTTTCGGTTATTATATCTATGCTATTGCCCTTTATATCTATTTTTTCTCTAGGGAATTTTTTTCCCCTTTCGATAAAAGCTTCTATACCTTTAATATTTTGATATATTGCCATGTTTTACACCTCTTTTTAAAGGGTTGAAAGGATAAAATCCATATTGCTTTCTGAATTGGATTTCTACATAACTAGCCCAAATAAGCAAACAAGGGATAAACCCGATCATAAAAACTATTAAAAGAGTTTTCATTTTAAAAACCTTCCTCAAAAACCCCTTAAAAGATAATTCTATTCTCATTTTCCCCGTTCTATATTATCGCCGTTAAACTGGCTATAAAAACGTCAAGAATTGAATTATCATTTAAAGGGTTTTTGTTTTTAAAAGTTTAATAAGTTTGTTTATATTTTTTATCCCATCCTTTAATTTTCCCCATTTTTATCAAACGGGTTAACCCCTCGCTGTTATAATCTTTTTTATCTTTTTTCAAAATCCTTTTAAACTCTTTTAAATCGGTTTGTTTTATGTTCATAAACCATCTATACATATTTTCCCAATTGGGGGTTAAATCCATAGTTCCAATTGTTTTATATTCTTGGTTTGTTTTTGCATCTGGCATTTTAAAACCTTTCTACAAAAACCCTTTAAAAGATAATTCAATTCTTATCACGAAATGGGTTCGTGGATTC
>Ga0257121_1000941_pt1 | contig 23075 bp, 24 predicted proteins | sample SI106_100metaG_FD_190180 | JGI IMG/M metagenome (GOLD analysis project Ga0257121, IMG submission 190180) | Marine microbial communities from Saanich Inlet, British Columbia, Canada - SI106_100 | ecosystem: Environmental > Aquatic > Marine > Inlet | place: Canada: British Columbia | collected... | reverse complement strand
TGTATTCTTTTCAAGCGCGACGGCAGCTTTTCGAGGCTCAAGTACTCATCCACTCTATGCGATCGGCAAGTTTGGGTTGCGCGCTCTCTCACAGAGTTTGTCCAAGGCGTACGCTAAGCGCGGTATTCATATTGTGCATTTCAGACTGGACTGTGACCTTGATGTACCCGTTATGCGTGGTCTTTATGGTCAAAACTATGATCCAGAACAGCTGGCCGATCCTGATGATGTTGCCGAGTCATACTGGCTCGCCTACCAACAGCCTAGATCCGCCTGGAGTAATGAGGTGGAACTCAGACCCTATACCGAAGGTTGGACCTATTGATCCTGTCATGGGGACAACTCGTCCTGAGCAACAAGGAGATTAATTGATGTCATACAAACTGTTCTATGCGCCCGGCAGCGCAGCGATGGGAACCCGAGTGATGCTGGAGGAGATTGGCGCGCCATATGAATTGCTTAAAACAACGATCGATATGGATAAGCCTCGCCCACCAGAACAGTTAGCGCTGAACCCCAACGGCTGGGTTCCGGTTTTAATTTGGGGTGACAAAGCCATGTACGAGTGTGCTGCAATTACCGTGTTTCTTTGTGATCGCCATCCAGAGGCAAACCTTGCGCCTGCTGTGAATGATCCCGACAGAGGCCTGTATCTGCAGACATTGGTGTATTTCTCAAATTCCGTTCAGAACGCCTTTCAGCTTGATTACTATCCAGATCGTTTTGCAGATACCCCGGCTGATGAGTCCAGCGCCCAGAGACGCGGTATTCGGCGCTTGCGCGAGACGTGGAAGGTCATAGACAACCAGATTGGTAGTAACCAATGGGTATTAAGAGAGCGTTTTAGTTCGGTAGATATTTATCTCTTTATGCTGACTACGTGGTTAGACCCGTCACGAGGTCAACCATCGGTGGACGAGTTTGCCAACGTCAAGCGCATTGCTGATGCGGTTCAGTCGCGCAAAAGTGTACAGACAGTCTACAAAGAATGGATTGCAGGCGATACTTAGGGTTACTGGCCTTAACTGCGAAAATTCCGTTTTGAATTGTATCTCGTGCTTTTCACAAGCGTTGGGACTACAATTCTTTCGGTTGGTAACCGCTCGTCATTAAATTAATAAAAGGAGATATGCGATGTGGCGTTTTGAGAAAGTTCTCTTGCTAATAACCTTTGTTGTTCTAGGTATCTTCGGCAAGGCTGCTTTGGCAGCTGACCCCATTGAACGGGCGATAGTTGCGTGCGACTACGAGTTAACGCATTTCTGCAGCACAGTGACACCAGGAGAAGGCCGACTCATGATGTGTCTGGGCGCGCATGAAGACAAAATTTCGCTGGGCTGTGCAATTGCTGTATACGATGCGGCTGTGGCGATTGATGCCCTGGCGGGTCTTATTGCTGCGATTGGTACGGCCTGCGAGCAGGAGATCGTCGATCATTGTGCAACGCCGGCCAGCGACACGGAAATCGTTGTCGAGGTTGGGCAAGGGCAGGTAGTGGCCTGCCTGGCGGCACACGAAGCGAAACTTGGCAACGCTTGCAAAGCGATCATCACCGAACTGCTAGGCGATTAGTTATTTGAGCGGGGGAGGTAAAGCCTTGCCTGTATCGAGCTTTCCCGTTATCGTTTAATTCGGGATTCCCTGCCGGACGAGAATCAACCGGGCCGGCTAGCGCATACAAGAAACCTTACTCGCCGGAGCGGGGATGGCTCCACCTGCAGTCGCTAGGTGTGCTTTAAGCTCCCCTTTGGGCTGTATAGGCATACCACTAAGACCCAGACCAAAGTTCGGTGGAGACAAGGTCTACTCCCGACGATTCTGCGGATTTCACAGCCAGTGGATCCGCTCATAGTCTTCAAATAGATGGGTTGTTCCTCCTATACTCGTCACCATGCAACTGCAGCCCATCGATAATGCGCCATTTGGGGTTATTGCGCCTGGGTTCGACTGTGCATCAGCAGACCTCGAGTCGATAAAGGAGATTCGTAGCGCGCTGCACCGCGATCAAATTGTGGTATTGCCCGGGCAAGCGCATCTGACACCGCAACAGGAGGTTGCGTTCTACCGTTTGATTTACCCCGGTGGCAGCACCGTCTGGCGTGATCAGACCCATAACCCCTGGGAAAGGTACAAGGTTGAGCAGGGCAATAAGGCTGGCACTTACCAGATTCCCAAAGTACCGGGTGTGCTCGTGCTCGGCAAGGGCGACATCGACCACCATGGCCTCAAGGTTACTCTTGGCGGGGACCGCGCCGCATATGGCGAGGAGGAAGGTTCACAAGTGCTCGGCGGTGGTGTGCTTCAATGGCATATCGATGGCGCGTTCTATGAACACGCCCCCGGCCACTATACACAGATGCGTTGTATCGAGGCTCCTGCAGGCAAGGGCCATTGGCTGACCAGCACCGATGAAGAACAGAGTCGTCTGTGGTGTCCGGCCGGATCAACCGCCTTTGCGAGTGGCCGTATCGCTTACGACTTAATGCCCTCCGATGTCCGGCAACGATGCCTGCACACCCAGGTGCATTATCTGCCTCGGCCATTTGAGGCAACCTATGGGTTAGGTAACAGCAACAACGGTCTGCGGGTCGTTGACCCCGAGGCCGAGGCCCGTTTTAAGAAGGGGTCCGAACCGCCTGGCACGGTTTTCAACGATCCGATGGCGCAGATCTATCCCCTGGTGTGGACCTGTCCGGCAACAAAATTTCAGGCACTTATGCCACAACCACGTTGTCTCGCCTGCCTGGAGACAGAAACCGATTCGGAATCTGTCTTTCTTGGCATTACTGAGTCCAGACATCTGGTCGAATCCTGGATGCATCCTGCGATAGCTACGGAAAGCGTCTACGTGCACGCCTGGCAACCAGGCGATCTGGTAATCTGGCATAACCGCTCGGTCTGGCATTCAGCCACCGGCGAGCTCGCGCGAGACGACCGGCGCGTCATGCACCTTACCGCTTACAACAGCAGTGAAGTACCAGTTTGTATGATTAACTGAAACGCATTGTGGGGACAGCATACCTAATCGGCGGATCAAGAAATGCAAGAAGACCGCATACTAAGCTTTGATCTGGGAAGCCATGTCTTTGCAGTCAGTACCGAATCTGACATGGCCCAACGCCTGTTTGACCAGGGCCTGAACTGGTGTTTTGGCTTTAATCAGGAAGAAGGGCTTGCCTGTTTCCAAAGGGCACTGGAATTTGACTCAGATTGCGCAATGCTGCATTGGGGGGCGGCCTATGCGGCAGGGCCGTTTTACAACATGCCCTGGTGTGATTTCAGCGAGTCCGAAGCAGTTGACTGCACTGCGTTTTGTCGGAGCCATATTGATCAGGCGCTGGCGTTGTCGGGTAGCGCTACGCCACTTGAAAAGGCGCTGATCAGTGCACTCGCCGGGCGAGTTCAAAAACCGCACACTGTCAGTAACTCGGAATATGACAGCTGGGATGATGCTTACGCCGAGGCGATGCGAAAGGTTTACTCTGACTTTCCCGAAAACCAGGACATCATGGCTCTGTTCATTGAGGCAATGATGACCCGTACACCATGGCGGCTGTGGGACGTCAAAACAGGGCTGCCAACAGTAGGTGCCGATACGCTTGAGGCAATCGCGGTCTGTGAAAAGGCCATTGCCTTGGCCGATGAGAGCGGCGAACAACAACACCCGGCGATCTTACATCTACATATACACCTGCTTGAGATGTCTCCCACGCCAGAGCGGGCAATGGATTCAGCCGATCGCCTTGGCGGTCTATGCCCCGATGCAGGTCATATCCATCATATGCCCGGGCATATCTATGTTCTGTGTGGCGAATATGAAAAAGCCAGGATCGCGAGCGAAGAGGCCATCCGCGTGAACCGAAAATACCTCGCCTACGCTGGGCCTTACAACTATTACACCACGGCACGGTGCCATGACCTGCATCTGATGATGTATACCTGCATGCTTCTGGGGCAGTTCGAGCCTGCAATGGCCGCCGCGCAAGAGATTTGCGACAACCTGCCCCCTGATGTGATTAACCTGAAAGACAAGCCGTTTATCGCAAGCACGATGGAGGGCTACTACGCCATGAAAATGCATGTGCTTGTGCGTTTTGGAAAATGGCGTGAAATCATTGATACCCCAATGCCCCAAGACCCAAAGCTTTATTGCGTCTCGACCTGCATGCATCACTACGCCAAAGGGATTGCCTATGCAGCAATGAAAGAATTCACAAAAGCCGAACATCACCAGCGCCAGTTTTACGACTCTCTTGGACAGGTACACCCGGGCCGAAAATTCTTCAATAACCCGGCAACCAAAACACTGGGTGTTGGCGAAAAGATGCTGCTCGGAGAATTGGAGTACCACAAAGGCAATCACGAAATCGCTTATGCGCATTTGCGTGAAAGTGTGCAGCGTTGCGACGATCTACACTATTCCGAGCCATGGCCCTGGATGCATCCGCCACGCCATGCTCTGGGAGCGTTGCTGATGGAGCAAGGCCACTACAAAGAAGCGGAAGAAGTCTATCGCGCAGACCTAGGATTAACTGATGCTGTACAACGCTGCGCTCAACACAAAAACAATGTCTGGTCTCTTCACGGTTTGGTTGAATGCCTAAAGCATCGCGGCGAAACCAAAGAACGCACTGATCTTCAGGCACTTTTAACGACCGCGCTTGCAAGAACGGACATCGCTGTCACGTCCTCGTGTTGTTGCCGTAAAACGGTCGTTGATATTGGCCACTGCTGAGCGGCCAACTATTATAAATAGAGGCTTCGGGCCGCTCTACTCGTCTTCCCCGCGCATCAGTTCATCCGCGCGCACCCACTGACGGACGCTATCGGGCGGAGGCATGGGTGCACCGTCGTAATTCATGGCATCCAGCAAGTCGGCAGTGGGTACAGATTGCCCACGGGTTCTGAATAGGCCGCGGGTCGTGGCTCGGGCCGCACGGGTGTCGCCGGTCAGTATGTCGTGGCGAAAATACAGCCACTTATCATCCCAGCCGAGAATACTGCTCTTCAGTGTAATTTTCTCAAAAGCATGCAGCGGTCGCTCAAAGCGCACCATGACGCCACCGGCAATGGGAAACCAGCGCTGGCGCAATACCACACCCACCAGGCCACACTGGGTCATCAGGTCAAAGCGTCCCAGATCCATCAGGGTGAGGTAGCGCCCATTATTCATATGGGCATTGGTGTCCAGATCGTTGGGCCACACCCGCATGACAATTAACGATGGCCGCAGGGCAGGGTTAAGCCGGGTAGTCAGTGCCCGGCCGAACACCCGGCTGGCACGCAAAAAGGGGTACACGCGCTTATCAGCTCGGCAAACCGCCGGCGAAATACTTAAAAGGCGTCATCTGGAAAGGTCATCATGGTGGCGCCACCCGACATGATGGATGCAAAAAGCGCGCCGCTTTGCGGCAGGATGCGCTCCATAAAAAAGTGCGCAGTGGCGATCTTGGCCTGGTAAAACCCGGTGTCATCATTGTCTTGTTTTTCCAGTGCGACTTTGGCCATCTTTGCCCACAGGAAGGCCAGCGTCACCAGCGCAAAAAGTTTCAGGTATTCGCTGGAGGCAGCGCCTGCCTCATTGGGGTCTTTCAGGCCGGCCTGGGCAATCTGTCCGGTGGCCAGTTGCAGGCGGCCAAAGGCTTTGGCCAGCGGCAGCACAAAGGGCTGCAGTTCGACGTTTGCCGTGTTGCTGGAAATCCAGGCCTGCACCGGATGAAAGAAGCGTCGCAGATAGCGACCCATGTGGGCGGTCAGTTTTCGCCCCACCAGGTCCAATGCCTGGATGCCGTTAGCACCTTCATAGATCATGGCGATGCGTGCGTCACGGGCGTATTGCTCCACGCCGTTATCGTGAATATAGCCATGGCCGCCGTATACCTGTATTGCCATCTGCGCCGTGTCGTGGCCAACTTCTGAGAGATAGGATTTCACCAGCGGGGTGAGCAGTTGCACCAGGTCATCGGCCTGTTTGCGCTGTTCGGCATCTTCACTGCGATCGCGAATGTCGATTTGCCGACCGACCCATACGGCGAGTGCCCGCGCACCTTCGGTAAAAGTGCGCATGGTCAGGAGCATCCGTCGGATGTCGGGGTGTACCAACAAAGGGTCGGCGGCCTGCTCGGGGTAGCGTGCCCCACTAAGCGCACGGCCCTGCTGACGATCACGCGCATACTCGACCGCGGCCTGGTAGGCGCTTTCCCCTAAGCCCAGTCCCTGGATGCCGACACCGAGTCGGGCATCATTCATCATGGTGAACATCGCCCGCATACCCTTGTGCGGTTCACCGATCAGCCAGCCGGTGGCGCTGTCCAGGTTCATCTCGCAGGTGGCCGAAGCCTTGATTCCCATCTTGCTTTCTATCCGTGTGCAGCGTATTGGGTTGCGCTCGCCCGCTTCTCCATCATCGTTTGGGAGAAATTTGGGCACAAGAAATAAACTGATGCCTTTAATACCCTCCGGGGCATCCGGCAGTCGCGCCAGCACCAGGTGAATGATGTTCTCGGCCAGGTCATGCTCCCCGGCCGTGATGAATATCTTGGTGCCACTGATAGCATGCGAGCCGTTTTCGTTGGCGACTGCCTTGGCGCGAATAAGACCCAGGTCGGTGCCGCATTGGGGTTCGGTCAGGCACATGGTGCCCGACCAGATGCCGCTGACCATCTTTGGCAGATAGCAGTCTTTGAGCTCATCGCTGGCAAAAGTATTTATCGCGCGGTAGGCGCCACGCGTCAGGCCGACATAGGTCGCAAACGCCACGTTGGCCGAGCAGGCCATTTCCTCGAGCAGCACGTTGAGTGCTCCGGGCATACCTTGCCCGCCGTACTTCGGGTCACAGGGCAGGCCGATCCAGCCACCCTCGGCATACTGGCGGTAAGCATCGGCAAATCCTGGCGGGGTGGTGACCTTGCCATCTTCGTACTGGCAGCCACTGGTATCGCCGCTGTGGTTTAAAGGGAAAAGTTCGTTCTGCGCCAGTCGGGCGGCTTCTTCCAGAACAGGATCGACAAGGTCCGCGGTGGCATCTTCACAGCCGGGCAGAGCGGTGATCTCGGTCGGGTCGAAAAGCTCGTTATAAACGAACTGCATATCGCGTAGTGGTGCGGTGTAGCTGGGCATGGTTTTCTCTTTATCGGATTCAGTTACGCAAAGGCTTACCGGTCTCGAGCATATGCTCGATACGGTCCAGGGTCTGCGGCGTGCGCAGCAGGCTGACAATCGCGTTGCGTTCCAGGGTGAACAGCTTGTCCTCGCTAAGGGTCTCGGTGGGGTCCACCTTACCGCCGGCCAGCACGTGGGCCAGTTTCTTACCTACGGTGACATCATGGTCGGTGGCTTTGCCGGCACGATGAAAGTCATTCAAAGCCAGTGTCATGGCCGCTTCGCCCGAGGGTCCCGGCAGGGTGAGTTCGCGCGGTTCGGGTGGCGCATAGTCCTGCGCCATGACGAGCGCACGTTCCTTGGCATTTGCCAGCAGGCGGTCGCGGTTCATGACGATGTTGTCGCTCGGCCTTAGGTACAGTAAGGCCCGCGATTCCTCCGCCGATTTGCCAACTGTCGCTGTGGCTACAGTTTCGAACACTTTGCTTACGGCTGGCATTGGTCCCTTAGGGTGTCTTGGGTTTTCGCTCCAGCGCAGCAGCATCTCCTTGCAGCCACCCCACGCCGGCACCAGCCCTACACCCACTTCGACCAGGCCCATGTAGGTCTCGGCGTGGGCTTCTAGTGCATCGCAGTGCAGTAAGACCTCGCAGCCACCACCAAGGGCCATACCTGACGGGGCGCCGACCACCGGAAAGGGTGCGAACTTGAGTGCCTTGTACACATCTTGGCCCTGCTTTACGGACTCGGTGATCTTTGGCCAGGCTGCGATATTGGCAGCAAAAAGACCTACGCCGACATTGGCGCCCACCGAGAAATTCGTCCCTTCGTTGTGAATCACCAAAGCCCGGTAACCCTGTGCCGGGATAATCTTGAGTGCCTTGGAGGCTACCGCCATGATGCCCTCGTCAATGGCATTCATTTTGGAGTGAAATTCCAGGCACAACACCTTGTCGCCGATATCCCACAGACTGGCCGAACGGTTGCCATCGATGCGCTCCCCGGCTCTCTTGATGTCTGCCAGCAGCAACACGCCATCAGCGCGGCCCACATTGTGGTAGCTACCATCGGTGCCAAAATACTGCAGTTTGCCGTTTTCTATTTGGTAAAAACTGCCTTCACCCACCTGTTGCAGCAATGGCGGTACCGTCATGCCCTGTTCCGCCAGTTTTTTTGCAAACCATTGTGGGCCGAGTTTGTCGATCAGCTCGAATGGGCCCCATTTCCAGGCGTAACCATTTTTCATGGCTTCGTCGACCGCGTGAATGTGGTCCGCGATCTGCGGTACCAGCGCGGCGGCATAACTTAAGGTGTGCGAAAGCACCCGCCAGGCGTACTGGCCGCCACGGTCAGGGTGTTCCACCAGGGCACGCAGTCCCTTGCGCCCGGCTTCGACGCTGGCGAGCGCGGATTTGTTGGCTGGGTGATATTCACCGGTCTTAAGGTCCAACGCTTCTTTCACCTTTTTGCCGCCGGTACGGTTGAGGCGATAAAAGCCGCCTTTACCTTTGCGTCCCGTAGAGCCTTGCGCAATCATCTTTTCGATAAAGGCGCTGGGCCGGTGGATGTCACGGTACATGTCCTCGTCTGGCAGTGTTGCCAGCATCGAACTTTCCACGTGTGGCTGCAGATCTATGCCGACGAGATCCAGCAGGCCGAATATTCCGGTCTTGGGAATGCCCATGGGCTTGCCGATGATCGAGTCGGCTTCTTCGACAGTGAGACCGTCCTCAAAAGCAAAGCGTACGGCAACCCCCATCCACAGGATGCCGATCCGGTTGGCAATAAAACCCGGAGTATCCTTGCAGTCCACCACCGATTTACCCAGCATGCGGTCACCAAAATCCCGCAGGGTGGAGATCACCCCGGCATGGGTATCGGGCCCCGCGACCAACTCCAGTAGCCGCATGTAGCGTGGCGGATTAAAGAAGTGGGTCACGGCAAAATGCTGGCGAAAATCCTCGCCCATGCCGTCGACAAGATGGGCGAGCGGAATGGTCGAGGTGTTGGAGGTGACGATCGCGCTGGCCTTGCGATGTTGGTCGATCTTGCGGTACAGCGCTTGCTTGACTTCAAGGTTTTCAATAACGACCTCGATCACAAGATCGCACTCGCCAAGCCACTGTAGGTGATCCTCAACATTGCCAGGTCGGATACGTTTGGCATTGCGTTGGTGCATCAACGGCGCCGGGTTGGTTTTCAGCATTCGCTGGATAGCGCCTTTTGCGATCGCGTCCCGGTCCGACCCTTCCTTGGGGAGGATATCGAGCAGGATTACGTCCATCCCGGCGTTGGCCGCCTGGGCGGCAATGCCCGAACCCATGACACCTGAGCCGATAACAGCTACTTTTTCTATAGATGACATTCAGGCAGCCTCAAGTACGGTGGCAATACCCTGGCCCCCACCGATACATTGGGTCGACAGGGCATAGCGACCTCCCTCGCGTTGCAGGACCTGGGCCGCTTTGCCCGTGATCCGTGCGCCAGTTGCGCCCAGCGGGTGGCCAATGGCGATCGCGCCACCATCCATGTTTACCTTGGTCGAATCCAACTCCAGGTCGCGTATCGAGGCTATAGACTGAGTCGCGAAAGCTTCGTTGATCTCGATCACATCCAGGTCTGTGGCGCTGATACCGGCACGTGCCAGCGCTTTACGTGAGGAGAATATCGGGCCCAGCCCCATGGTCTCGGGCTTGCAACCAGAGACTGCAAAACTGACGATGCGGGCCATTGGCTCAAGACCGTTCGCCTTGGCGTAATCGGACGAGCAGACCAGCGTCGCCGCCGCGCCATCGGTCAGTGGTGATGCGGTGCCGGCGGTTACGCTACCGTTCTCATCGAAGGCCAGCTTCAGGCCGGCCAACCCTTCAAGGTCAGTAGTCGGACGCAGACAGCCATCAGCATCAATGGTGCTGCCATTAACCTCAATCGGCACTATCTCGTCAGCCAGCCGACCTTGTGACTGTGCGTCACCGGCCTTTTGCTGGCTTGCGACAGCGAAGGCTTCCTGCTCCTCTCGACTGATCTGATACTCACGACCGACGTTCTCGGCAGTCTCACCCATGGACATATAGGCAGCCGGCATGCTTTGGCACAGTGCAGGATTCGGCATGGGGTTAAAGCCTGACATGGGTATACGACTCATGGATTCGACTCCGGCGCATATAAAGACATCGCCCGCGCCCATTTGAATGGCACCAGCAGCCATGTGGATAGCCTGCATGGATGAGCCGCAAAAGCGGTTGACGGTGGTGCCGGCAACGGAAATCGGCAGGTCAGCTATCAGTACTACCAGCCGGGCCATGTTGAAACCCTGCTCGCCTTCTGGAAAGGCGCAGCCGAGGATCAGATCCTCGATATCATCCGGGTTGACCCCGGTGCGTTCGATCAGTCCCTTGACTGCGTGGGCAGCAAGATCGTCCGGACGCACCTTGGCTAACCCGCCTTTAGTGGCAAAGTGAAAAGGCGACCGGGCATAGCCGGCGATGACGATGTCTTTCATTCAAATACTCCTTTGGAAATCAGTAAGAGGTCGTGTTCAGTAATTCAGTATTCAATAACTAAGGTATCAGCTACCAGCCGCCACCCGGACCGGCTCTTCATCAAGCGCGATCAGGGCCTGCTTGCGAACACTGGCAAGCTCTTCCAGCGTCGCGTCAAGATCAGTTTTTTGTACTTCCAGCGCCGTAATACGAGTGTTGACCTTTTCCAGCAACATCAGAATCTGGTCATGCTGGGCTGGATCGGCATCGTACAGATCAAGATACTCGCCGATATCAGTGAGGCTGAATCCCAGGCGCTTGCCGCGCAGAATAAGTTGTAGCCGGCCACGTTCCCGGTGGGTATAGATTCGGGTAGTGCCCGCCCGGCGCGGATTTACCAGGCCCTTGGTTTCATAAAAACGCATCGCCCGAGGGGTGATCCCGAGCTCCCGGGCGAGCTCGGTGACCGTCAACATATCACCGGTTCCGTCATTCATGACGTACTAGACCCTTTGTGCTTTTCGACCTCTTCGGCTACCAGTTCTTTTTTCGACAGTTTGCCAATGATGGTTTTGGGTAGCTCGAGACGGAACTCGATCTGCGAGGGCATCTCTATCTTGGAAAGCTTGTCTGCAAGGAAGGTTTTCATCTCGTCTTCCGTGATCTTTTCTCCCTCCTTCAGTTTGACGAAGGCCTTGGGGCTTTGGCCACGGTAGTCATCGTCAATACCGATGACGGTCACCTCGGCAACAGCGGGGTGCAGGTAGATAGCTTCTTCGACCATTCGCGGATAGACGTTGTAGCCGCTACACAGAATAAGGTCTTTGAGCCGGTCAACCAGGAAAAAGTGTCCGTCTTCATCCATGTAACCCACATCACCGGTGCGAAACCACCCTTCGCGCAGGCTGTCGGCAGTTTCTTGTGGGCGGTTCAAGTAGCCTTTCATGACCTGTGGGCCTTTTATCCAAACTTCACCGCGTTCGCCGGTGGGCACAACGTCGTTAGGTGCTTCGAGATCGTGAATCGAGATTTCTGTACCGGGTACGACCTGGCCGATCGAGCCGGGCTTATTAATATCTTGCATGGCGTTACAGGTGGCGACCGGTGCGGTCTCGCTTAGACCGTAGCCTTCGACCAGCCGGCATCCTGTCAGGCGCTCAAAAGTTTCTTTGACTTCAAGCGGTAGCGGCGCACCACCGGAGATGCAGTAGCGCACGGCAGATAGGTCGTACTTCGCAAGATCCGGCGCTTGGTTAATTGCGGTGTAGATGGTCGGCACTGCTGGGAAAATAGTCGGCTTTTTCTTATTGATTGTCGCCAGGGTTTGACCCAGCTCGTAGCGGGGCAGCAGGATCATCTGTGCACCTGCGGCAACCGCGAAGTTCATTACCGCTGTCATCGCAAAAACATGAAAAAATGGCAAAACCCCGAGTACTTTTTCTTCTCCCGGGTTCAGATCCACATACCATAGAAGCATCTGCGACACGTTGGCCGAAAGGTTACCCTGGGTCAGCATTGCGCCCTTGGGCCGCCCTGTGGTTCCACCGGTGTACTGTAGTACTGCAATGTCGTTATCCAGGTCGACGTTAACCTGCGTCGGGTCGCCGTCGTTATCAAGCAGATCCTGAAAATGCACAATCGCCTCGCTGGGCTCAATGTTCGCAATCTCTTTACGTTTTAACAGGCGAAACAGAATGCTTTTAATCTTGGGTAATATCGCTGCCATCGGGCAGACAATGATCTTCTTGAGACTTTCTGTGCGTGAGAGCATCGCCGCTACTTTCGGGTAGAGCGCTTCAAGATCCATGGTGATCATGATCTCGGTATTGCTGTCATCAATCTGGAAGGCGAGCTCACGTTCAACATACAACGGGTTGTAGTTAACGACAGTGGCGCCAGCGCGTAACGCGCCGTAATAGCAGATAACCGAGTAAGGGGTGTTTGGCAGGCAAAGGCCGACGCGAGCACCTGGGGTCACCCCCATTAACTGCAGGCCTTTGGCCATGTGGTTAACCTGCTCAAGCAGTTCGCCATAACTAAGACAATAATCAAGAAAATCAATTGCAGTGTTGTCGCGACAGCGTTCTGCCGTGCGCTCCAGAGTCTCGTACAGCGGGCGGCGCTCGATGCTGGCGCTCCAGTCGATACCCTCGGGATAATTGCTCAGCCAGGGATGGGTTGTTGCTTCCATGGTGGTGCCCTCCTTACTTGGTTGTACGGCCCTTTGGAGCCTGCGTGAACCCGCTCCGCTGGGGTTGATTGGTTTAGTACTAGCGCTTGATCAGGTTAGATAGCCCCGGCAAAACCATCTTTGGAATGCATCCGGATGTACTCAAACTCCAGATTAAGCTTGTCAGAGTCCTGTAAATTCTCGATCGATATACCGATCTCAAGCAGGTCTTTGAGCATGGCAAAACTTGCCTCGGAGTTGTAGCTTGTGCTGCCTTGGGCGATTGTGGGTTTCATGGCGAATGCGCTTGTTTTGATGCTGCCAAGTTAACGTTAACGTCAACTATATTACGCTAGCGTAAGCATTGTAGTCAAATTTGAATAAGGTGCTGAAAAATAACAATTATTAATTCTACAAACACAAATTTCAATCAGGTAGGGCGCCAACAGAGAGAGATTTTCGGCGAGATAGAGTCCTGGCCATTGGTGCAGTCCGGTTCTGGATGTGAGGGGTTGATTGAGGGGGACTACTTATTCTCCAAGTTCCCTGATCGGTCTTAAAGCAGTTCTAATCATTGCTGCTACGGTTCAGCTTTGGTGCCAGTAGCTGTTTCAGCCGTTTGAGCTCTTTACTAGCTGGGCTACCTTAATCTACCTGGATTCGTAAGGATAATTCTCATCAATAAAGTATTTGTGCGTTTTGCTTAAGGCATGCGATCATCGGTTCAGTTTTGAAACCTAAGTATTTAAATGTTGGGCACAGGCAGCTAAGCGCGTGCCGGCTGAAAGTGGAGGATTTATGCCAGGTTTAAGATCCGATGTAGACCCGCAGGGTCTGCTCGAATACTCGGTGGTCTACACCGATCGTGCGTTGAATCACATGTCGCAGTCGTTTCAAGGTGTGATGAACGGCATCTCTTCAATGCTGAAGGAGGTGTACAACGCGGATGCGGTAGTTGTGGTCCCCGGCAGCGGCACTTTTGGCATGGAGGCGGTGGCGCGTCAGTTTGCAACTGGCAAGAAATGCCTGGTGGTGCGTAACGGCTGGTTTAGTTTCCGCTGGAGTCAGATCTTTGACATGGGCGATATCCCCTCCAGCCACAGTGTGCATAAGGCGAGACCCGTGGAATCGGGAAGGCATCCCGCCTACGCGCCGGCACCAATCGATGAGGTAGTCGCCGCGATCCGTAGTGAAAAACCTGATCTTGTTTTTGCGACGCATGTTGAGACCTCTGCAGGCATGATCCTGCCGGATGACTACATCAAGGCGCTTGCAGACGCGGTGCACGAGAACGGTGGGATGATGGTACTTGATTGCATTGCCTCAGGTACTTTATGGGTAGATATGCAAGCGTTTGCAGTGGATGTGCTGATCAGTGCGCCACAAAAAGGTTGGAGTGGCTCTCCGTGCGCGGGACTTGTCATGCTTAGCGCGCTTGCGAGTGAGCGCCTGCAACAAACCGCTAGCACCAGTTTCTCCTGCGACCTCAAAAAATGGCGTGACATCATGGTCGCCTATGAAAAAGGGGGGCATGCTTATCATGCGACCATGCCCACTGATAGTCTCAAGGCCTTTGCCGAGGTGATGCGCGAGACCCAGGAGATGGGATTTTCCAATGCTCGCGCCGCGCAGGAAGAGTTAGGAGTAAAGGTTCGAGAACTGCTTGTCAGTCAAGGCATCAAGAGTTTGGCAGCACCTGGTTTTGAGGCGCCCAGTGTAGTGGTCAGTTACACCGATGATGGAGAAATGCAGTCAGGTAAGAAGTTTGCTGCACTTGGTATGCAGATTGCGGCAGGCGTGCCTTTGCAGTGCGATGAAGCGGAGGGCTTTCAGACATTCCGCATTGGGCTATTTGGTTTGGATAAACTGCTAAATATCGACAGAACGGTTACATCACTGGCAAAAACGTTGAACAAGATGTCTCTTGAAGCGGTGGCCTGATTACAGGCCATCAAGCTGGGCGATGCCGATGGCGCGTTCACCCGCGCCGCTGTAAAAAAGATAGGCCCGGCCATCTTCAACCAGGATCCCCGGGTCACGTAACTCGCACAGGCGCGAGTTGGCCGCACCCATGACTGACGTAGTGAGAGATAGATCTGCACCCTCCCAGGTCAGTTCGGGGCTCAAGATGATCTGCGGCTGGGAGAATTCCCAGCAGTCCCAGTCATCGTGCACCGCGCACTGGCTGTGGTAGACCCGTTCGGGACAATCTCCGGTGCACGAGAAGAAAAGATGTAGCACGTCGCCCTGACGCCAGAGTGTTGGGTGGCGCAACTCGATGTCGCTGCCATCATCGAAAAGACGCATTGCTGGGCCGGGCTCATGCTGCGCCTCAAAGGGGCCGCGCCATTCGCGTGAGCGTAAAAAGACCCCCCGCCAGCTGATGGCATAGATCCACTGGCCGTATTTAAATACCCGAAAGTAGGGTGGACCGAGCAGCGGCGCTTCGGGCTTGAACGACAGTCCATCACTCGAGTAGGCCACACGGGTCATCTGGTCACCGTTGGGCAGCAGGCCGTGGTAGTACATGCGGATCTGGCGTTGCGATTCATCGATATGCACATCCGGAGAGGCAACATGGGCATAAAGGTATCCCCCAGCCAGAGTATCCGCCCAGCTTGGGCGCTCGCCAGGGGGTGGTTCTGGTGGGTCCGTGGCGGCGAACAGCGATTGCGATACGTCGAGAACCCCGGGGGAGTGTATCTTCCATGGACCCGTTAATGCATTGGCATAGGCAAGACGGATATAGGTCCCCTTGTGGTGAGAAAAATAAAGGTAATAGCGGCCCAACGGTTGTTGTACCCATTCGGGCACGCGGATCGCACTGGGTCCATTTATGTTGGACCCCATACGCTCATCCATGCCCGGATGGATAATGGGTTTATTCAGCAGGCGCGTCGCGACGATAGTTATGGCAGATGACCTTAGGATGGTTTGAGTTCGTCAGTAGGCAACATTAACGGGAATGCTTGCCACTCAGCGCTGCCTGTAATTTTTGCGCTTCTTCGTGGGGCATCGAATAAGAGTGATCGGCATCAGGAAATTGGCCTTCTTTGACTTCCTTCACAAATTCCAAAAAAGCATTGACCGCTACTTCCCCTACGTTGCCATAGCGCTTGGAAAATTTCGGCTTGAAGTTATCGAAAGCACCGATCAGGTTGGCACAATTGAGAGCCTGGCCATAACCCGGATTCCCAACGCCAACAATATCAACGCCACCGCGCTCGGCCCATTGAGCCATCAGAAAGTCACCTACGGCGACCAGTGTGGTTTTTTCCTTTCGCTTTTTTCGATCTTTTAGATCGGGGATGGATAACTTCTTTTTCGGTTCACTCATTGTTGTCTTCAATCTAATGCTGGATAACTTCTAAATAATTGTTATTAAATAATAAATTATTGAAAGGCGAGGCTATATAATTGAAAAAAGATACCGGATATATCTATCATTGTGCCAGATATGTCGAGCAAGATGCAGACCAGTATAGGATCGCAACTATGAAAAAACATGAGGTTATGGCGACAAAGCCTAAAGTGCTAGACGGGCGCCAACGTGAGGCGTTTTTCGAAAGAGGCTACCTCGTCATTAACGAGTTTCTTGATCAGAAGTGGCTTGATCGAATCTGGGAGGTCACCAATAGCATTATCGAGCAAAGCAAAGAGGTCTATGAATCGGACAGCAAGTTCGATCTTGAGCCGGATCACAGTGCGCAAGATCCCCGGCTACGTCGATTAACTTATCCAACTGCACATCACAACCTGTACTGGGAATTCGCCAGTCGTGGCCCAATTGTTGATGTTGCTGAGGATCTACTCGGACCCAATGTTGTTTTTCACCATTCCAAACTGAACTTTAAGTGGTCTGGTGGCGGTGAAGAGGTTAAGTGGCATCAGGATTATCCATTTTACCCACAGACTGGTTATTCGATTTTGGCTATCGGGATGTACCTCAGCGATGTTGATGACGAAATGGGTCCGATGGGCGCTATACCCGGGAGCCATGTTGGCCCGATATATGACCATTACTCCGAGGATGGCAAATGGACCGGTGCCTTGCGCGAAAAAGACTTAAAAGGGTTATCGATGGAGTCTGTAGAGTGGATGTCGGGCAAAGCGGGAACCATCACCGTACATAACGCGCGGACCGTGCACGGTTCAATGCCCAATTTCTCGCAAAGGCCAAGACCCTTGTTGATTAACGCTTACTCATCAGCCGATGTTCTGCCACTGACTGCGTTTCCAGGTTCTGAGAGCGCACACAACTGCACATTGATACGGGGGACAGCGCCGACGAAAATAGAACTTGAAGCGAAAGAGTGCCTGTTGCCGCCTGACTGGTCCGGGGGCAATTACACCTCGATATTTGAGAAACAGCAGGCAACAAAATAAGATGGATCAGGCAATGAAGGCGCCCATGAACAAGGGGCAAGCTGCTGGCCAGGGTCTGGCCAACGGCATGTTGGAAGATAATTATCCACGCGATATGTGGTGGGTTGCCGCGCGTGGTGATGAAGTCGGCGAGAAACCTTTGGCCCGTTGGTTGTTGGAAAAGCCCGTGGTCCTGTACCGGCTTAAAGATGGCACACCGGTTGCGTTGGACGACCGCTGCCCACACCGTTGGGCGCCGTTGTCCGCCGGGCGGGTCGTTGATGATCAACTCATCTGCCCCTATCACGGAATTGAGTTCGGCAGCGATGGACGATGCACCCGTATACCTACACAGGATACGATCCCGGACGCCATGAGAGTGCGTAGTTACCCGTTGGTCGAGTCAGGCGCATTTGTTTGGATCTGGATGGGCGACCCAGAGAAGATCCCAGCGTGTGACCCTCCTGTTGATATGTCCTATACCGCAGATCCCAATTGGTCAGTGGTACTGGGGTACTATGAGGTGACTGTAAACTGGGTTTTGATCCGGGAAAATGTTCTCGATCTCACGCACATCGCCTATCTGCACAGCAAAACCTTCAAGCAGGATGACTGGACGAGCGTTCCTGAAGTCTCTATGGATGGCGATACCGTGATCTATCGGCAAGACTTTGATCTGGCTCCGCTTAGCCCACTTTTTTGTCATGCGATGGGCTTCAGCGAAACCAAACTGGTGAAACGTGAGCAGGAGGGTCGCATGCCGTCCCTGGCAGTATCGTTTTCGGATTGGAACGTACATGATCCAGAACTGCAGCCTGGAGTTCGTGCCGACTTTTTGATGCGCGGGTGTCATATTGTGACGCCATCCCAGCGAGGCAAGACACATTACTTCTGGGGAGCCGCTTTCGATATTCCCAATATTTCAACAGAGCTTTGTGAGCGCACTCGGGCAAGTGTCACCGAGGCATTTGACGAGGATCAAGTGCTGCTCGAGAAGCTTTATGCCCAGGTCAGCATGGATCCTCGTGGAGTTGATTACCCCGAGATCGGCCGACTTGGTGATACGGCTGGGGTACGGGTACGCCAAGTGCTTCAAAGAAAACTGGCAGCAGAAGGTAGATCGCTCAGCCGATAGTACTAAAGCCTGAACATTAGCGCCCAATTAGAAGAAAATTCCAAACATGCTAAGTGAGCGACAACGCGATTATCGACACGAATACCGGTCGCGTATTGATAGCTGGTACAACGGCCCGGTCCACGTATTTCTGATTTATGCCATTGGCCTCACTGCACTATGGTTGTACGCCCAGCATTTAGAGAGCGTGCGTTGGTGGGAATGGCTGGCGGTGCCGGTCTTTCTCCTGGGTTGTAATATATTTGAGTGGTATCTGCACTTGAAGATCATGCACCGACCGCAAAAATCCAAAGCCTTGCGGGCTATCTACAATCGCCACACCCTGCAGCATCATCAGTTTTTTACAGATACTGAGATGCGTTTTCGCGATCAGAAGGATTGGCGGGTGACTTTTTTCCCACCTTATGCATTGGTGGTATTCATCCTCATCTCAATACCGGGTGCGGCACTATTCTATTTCCTGTTGACACCTAATATCGGCTGGCTGTTTATCTGCACCACAACCGGCATCTACCTTGTCTATGAATTTATGCACTTTTGCTGTCACATCGATGAAAACCGGTTTGTTCGATATGCACCTTTGGTGAATACACTGCGTCGGCACCATACCGCCCACCATCATTCACGACTGATGATGGAAAAGAACATGAACCTGACTTTTCCGATTGCAGACTGGCTGTTTGGTACGTCAGATCTGAACCGGGGACTGTTGGGGCATCTGTTTAACGGGTACAACCAACACCACCTCAAGGCTGATCTGCGCGGCCACGCTCAGCGCCCTGACCAGGCCGCCGCAGAACCCATCACTGGCTGATCCAAAGAGTCTATGCCGACCCATATCAAAATCATTGTCTCGATCATTACGCTTGTGGTTGGTGCGGCGTTTTATTTTTCTGAAAGCCACTATGGGGAGACGGTTCTTGGCTGGGTGGGGATAGGGTTATCGGTGTTTATGGTTATTGCCATGTGGCTGTTTCGTGAGCCGGGTCGGCGAAACTAAACTGGGTCCAATGAAATACTACGAGGGTCGCAGAACTATAGACGGTATCAGTGTCACCGTGGATGGCACGCCGCTTGATCCACGTTATGACCTTGAGAGGCTTACTGAACTGGGTTTTGAGTGGTCCTATAAGGGTGATTCTCCACAGCAGTTAGCCCTGGCGCTGATTGCCGACTGCATTGGGCCAGATCAAGCCCGCCGGTGGTCAGAGCCATTTATGGTCAAGGTCATCGCGGAACTGGACAACGACTGGCAGTTGACCGAGGATGATGTCCGCAGTGCAGTGCAATTGATTAGCCCCTAGCTTGCAGATGATTGATCGAAAGCCGGAATCGCTGGATTAGATCCTATAACTCACTATTAATGTGGAACACTTATGACACCTCAGAATCGCATACGTAATCTTTTTGAACTTGAAGGAAAGGTCGCTTTGATTACTGGCGCCAGTAAGGGAATCGGTGAGGCTATGGCCAGAGGCCTTGCCGAGTTTGGCGCCAAGGTGGTGGTCAGCAGCCGCAAGGCGGATGCTGTTGAATTGGTTGCTGAGTCATTCAGGGCGGATGGCCTGGAGGCAAGCGGCATTGCGGCCAATATGGGTCGGATCGAGGATATCGAAGCGCTGGTGGATCAGGTTGTCGGGGTATACGGTGGACTGGACATTCTCATTAATAACGCGGCAACCAATCCAGTCTACGGCCCAATACAACAGACCGATGAGCGCGCGTTTGACAAGATCATAGACGTCAACCTCAAGGGCCCGTTTGCGCTGTGCAATAAGGCCTATCCGATTCTCAAGGATCGCGGCGGAGGCGCCATCATACATATCAGCTCGATTGGCGGACTAACACCAGAGCAGGGTATCGGTATGTACAGTGTCAGCAAGGCGGCATTGATTAATCTCACTAAGGCAATGGCCCAGGATTGGGGTCCCGACAATATACGGGTGAATGCAATCTGTCCGGGCCTTATTAAAACCAAGTTCAGCGAAGCACTGTGGAGCAATGAGGCGAATCTAAAGCGGTTTCTGCACAGCATTCCGTTGGGCCGCCTGGGTATGGCTGATGACATCGCTGGCCTTGCGGTTTATCTAGCCTCGGATGCATCGGCATATTGTACCGGCGGGGTGTATATGGCCGATGGGGGGTACGCGGCTTCTTAACGATCAGATAGTTGTCACCTGATACCAGTTTGCAGGTGGCAATCACAGGGCGATGGCGTGCCAAGCTGACGTTGGGGCTAAGTGTCGGATATGTACACGATCACCTCAATGAGCCGCTTTTCCCGGCGCAAACTGATGAGGATGCTGGCAAGATAACCATTGGTAACAGGAGGCGCGGTGGTGGGATTGCCAGATGACAAATGGGGTGAGGTGGTTGCCTGTTTTATCCGCAGTGAGCTTGCCGATGTGCTTGATCCAGCTGAACTGCATGCTCATTGCCGTGAGCGTCTGGCCCCGCAGAAAACACCAACCTTATGGTGTGTCGTAGATGCATTTCCCCTAACCGGATCTGGAAAGATTCAGAAATTTTCGCTGCGTGAGGGATATCTCGCTGGACAATACCAACCGCTCACAAACGGATAAAACAGTACCAGCCGCTCACAAAAGTAAGGAGGCAGCTCTCATGCAGGTTGAAGGGAAAAACATTGTGGTCACCGGCGGTGCCAGCGGGATCGGTAAGGCACTGGCAGAACGTTTCACACAAGAGGGCGCACAGGTCATTGTGGCCGACCGGAGCCAGGACAAAGCGCAGGCGGTAGCCGATGCCATCGGCGGCCTTGCTGTGGGTTGTGATGTGACGGTAGAACAACAAGTCCAGGATCTGGTTGCAAAGGCGCAGGATCAACTCGGCGCGATTGATCTTTTTTGCTCTAACGCTGGGGTATGTTTCGGTGAGGAGGATCTTGCGACCTCGGCCACCAATGAGCAGTGGCAGGCCTGCTGGGATGTGCATGTCATGGCGCACGTTTACGCAGCAAGAGCAGTATTGCCTGCGATGATAGAGCGGGGCGAGGGTTATCTGCTGCAGATGGCTTCTGCTGCCGGGTTGCTCAATCAGATCGGAGATGCTGCCTACTCGGCCAGCAAGCATGCGGCGGTCGGTTTTGCTGAATCACTTGCGATCACTCACGGTGAACAGGGAATCAGGGTTTCAGTGATCTGTCCGCAATATGTTGCAACCCCGATGCTGGGTTATGGCGATGGCGAAAATCCGCAGGACCTGCCAGGGGTGCTTGTCCCCAGCGATGTCGCTCAGAGCGTGATCGATGGCCTTGCGCAGGAGCGTTTCCTGATCCTGCCACACCCCCAGGTAGAGAAATTCATTCAGCACAAGACCGGAGACTATGGCCGGTGGCTTAAGGGGATGCAGCGCCTGCGCGGAAAAATCCTGGATGAGGTAGGATCGACTCAGTTAGACAAAATGCACAAACTGGTCTGAACCAGTTGCTTTGATTCGAGAGGAACACGCTATGCCGTCTTTTGATGTGGTCAGTGAAGTAGATGCACACGAACTCAATAATGCCGTTGACCAGGTAAACCGCGAAGTCAGCAACCGTTTTGATTTCAAAGGCAGCGACGCCCGGGTTGAGCACAAGGAGCCCTTGCTGACCATTTTTGCCGATGATGAATTCAAGGTGGGGCAGGTGCGCGATATCCTCGACATCAAACTGGTCAAGCGAGGAATCGATATTGCCTGCCTTCAGGCAGGAGAGGTCAAAGAGCGTGGCGCGGGCAAGGCGCAACAGGAAATCACTGTGCGAAGTGGAATCGATACGACCCTGGCCAAGACCCTGGTGAAAAAGATCAAGGGGGCCAAGATCAAAGTCCAGACGGCAATCCAGGGAGAGCAACTGCGGGTATCAGGTAAAAAACGTGACGACCTGCAGGCGGCAATTGCATTGCTTAAAGAAGAGGACGTTGGATTACCTTTGCAGTACGTGAATTTTCGCGATTAGTCGATGCACTGAGAGTTGCGAAGCTACCCAAGAGATTGGCCATGAAAGAAATTGAGTTCTGGTTTTCCATTGGTAGCACCTATTCCTATCTTTCAGTAACGCGCCTGCCGCAAGTTGCCCGCGAGACTGGCGCATCCTTCTCCTGGCAGCCTTTCAGTGTACGCAGCATCATGCGCGAGATGGACAATGTTCCCTTTCCCCCCAGCAAGCAGGCCAAGGTTGATTACATGTGGCGGGATATTGAGCGACGTGCGAAGGGCTATGGTTTTGCTGCAAAGGTGCCTGCGCCTTACCCGCTGCAGGATTCGATCTGGCTAACCGGGTTGCAGTGCTGGCCATGCACGAAGGCTGGTGTGAAGACTATGTGCAGGCCACTTATCGGCGCTGGTTTGTCGATGGTCTTGAAGCAGGCAGTGAGCCCAATCTTTCGCAATCCCTGGCCGAGGTAGGCCAGGATACAGCGCGCGTAGTCGAGCGCGCCGATGACCTAGATATCGAGGCGGCCTACGTCGAGCAGACGGACCGTGCACAACGTGCGGGCATTTTCGGAAACCCATCCTTTATTGTCGATGGTGAGGTGTTCTGGGGCGACGACCGGCTGGAAGACGCCATTACCTGGGCAAAAAACCCCGACTGAATCGCCCATTTTACCAGCGCTCCCCAAAGGGTCGCAGATCCGACTCGAAAGTCCACGCAGACCTGTCCTGTTGGGTCAGTGCGAAAACGCTATTCGCAATTGAATCTGGCTTCATAAAATGATCATCGGCCTTATCGGGCATGCGTGTCCGTGTGCGTTCAAGGTCAATAATGCCATCGATGATCAGGTAGCCCACGTGAATCCCTTTGGGACCAAGGTCACGGGCCATG
>Ga0257121_1000928_pt1 | contig 23198 bp, 16 predicted proteins | sample SI106_100metaG_FD_190180 | JGI IMG/M metagenome (GOLD analysis project Ga0257121, IMG submission 190180) | Marine microbial communities from Saanich Inlet, British Columbia, Canada - SI106_100 | ecosystem: Environmental > Aquatic > Marine > Inlet | place: Canada: British Columbia | collected... | reverse complement strand
TCTTAAATCCTGAGCGTGTATCCTTACCTGATATTGATATTGATTTTGATGATGAGGGAAGGGGGCGTATTATTGATTGGGTAGTGAACAAATATGGAAAAGAAAATGTAGCTCAAATTATTACTTACGGTACTATGGCTGCAAAGTCCTCTATTCGTGATACGGCTAGAGCTTTGGATTTACCACTATTTGAAGCAGATAGGGCGGCAAAACTAGTTCCTGATTTTACTTCATTGGGTAAAATTTTCTCCTGGGATGAAAAGACTTTAAAAGATAAAGTAAAAGGGGATCAAGTGGCAGGAGCAAAGGAGTTAATTTCACTTTCTGAAGGAAATGATTTAACGGCTGAGACAATTAATTTAGCTAGAAAACTTGAGGGTAATGTTCGGAATACTGGAACACATGCCTGTGGAGTGATTATAACTCCAGAACCTTTGATGGGATTGATTCCTATGACCAGAGCTAAGGACTCTGATCTGATGGTTACCCAATTTGATAATAGTGTAGTAGAGGAAGCAGGGCTCTTAAAAATGGATTTCTTGGGTTTACGAAATCTCACCATTATTAAGGATTGCTTGAAGATTATCAAAAAAATTCATGATGTAGAAATTGATATTGATACTATTCCATTGGATGATGAAGAAACTTTTCAAATATTCCAAAGTGGAGCAACTTCTGGAATATTTCAGTTTTCTTCTGATGGAATGAAGGCGCATTTAAAGCACCTAAAACCTGATAAGTTTGATGATTTAATTGCTATGAATGCTTTGTATCGTCCAGGTCCTATGGAGTATATTCCTAATTATATTAAGCGTAAGCATGGAATTGAGGAAATTGAATATGATTTACCTGAAATGGAATCTCATTTATCTGGAACTTACGGAATTACAGTTTATCAGGAGCAAGTGATGTTACTCTCTCAAAAGTTAGCTGGTTTCTCAAAAGGTGATGCTGATATGCTTAGGAAAGGTATGGGAAAAAAGATTAAGTCGGTACTGGACAAATTAAAACCTAAGTTTTTTGATGGTTGTGCTGAAAATGGATTTGACATCAATATTGTAGATAAAATTTGGTCAGATTGGGAAGCGTTTGCCTCTTATGCTTTTAATAAATCGCACTCTACTTGCTATGCTCTTATTGCTTATCAAACGGCTTATTTAAAAGCTCATTATCCTTCTGAGTTGATGGCGTCATTGCTTACAAATCATATGCGTGACATTAAGGATATTACTTATTATATGGAGGAATGTAAGCGAATGGGAGTTCCTGTTTTGGGCCCTGATGTAAATGAAAGTTTTTACAAGTTTGCTGTAAATGCAAAAGGAGAAATTCGATTTGGTTTAGGGGCTGTTAAAGGAGTGGGGGAAGGTGCTGTTGAAGCAATTGTAAATGAGCGTAAAGAGAATGGAAACTACACTGCTTTTGATGATTTCATGAAGCGTGTAGATTTGCGTTCAGCAAATAAAAGAACTCTGGAGAGTGTTGTTTGTGCTGGTGGTTTTGATCTTTTTGATTTAAAGCGTTCAGAGTATTTTTCTAAAGAAGATAATGGTCAAACCTATATTGAGAAAATGATTAAGTTTGGTAATAAGTCAAAGGAGATTGCAAATTCCCCTCAGGTTCCCATGTTTGATGAAAGTGCAGAAGCAAGTATTCAGGCTCCAGTCCCTAATCCTGTCCTGCCTTGGAATACTATGGAATTATTATCTAGAGAAAAAGAAGTTGTTGGGATTTATATTTCTGGTCATCCTTTGGATGATTATAAAATAGAGATTTCTAATTTCTGTAATGGCAATTTAGCTATGCTTAATAATATGGATAAAGTTAAGGGTAAAGATTTGCGTTTTGCAGGAGTTGTTACTAAAGTTGAACATAGAGAAACTAAAACAGGAAAACCATTTGGTGTTTTGCATTTTGAGGATTATCATGGTGCATTTAGTTTTTTTTTATTTTCTGATGATTATATTAACTTTAAAGCTTTTTTTACTGAAGGTTGGTTGTTACATATTAGTGGGAAAGTAAAAAAGCGTTTTTATAATGATGATTTAGAGTTTAAAATATCTTCTATTGATTTGCTTTCAGAGATTGTTGATAAAGAGGTTCGTGATGTTATTTTAAGGGTTGATGTTAATGATATTTCAGAAAAATTAGTAGAGGAGGTTGTTCAAATTGTTTCTGAATATAAGGGAAAACATTCCTTAGTTTTTAATGTAGCTGATCATCTTAATAAATATGAAGTTGATTTACTTTCTAGAAAAATGAAAGTTGATCTTTCAAAAGAATTTTTTTCTCAGATTGGTGAGCTCAATCAGTTAAAATTGAGGGTTAAATAATGGAAAATACCCCCCCCTTCCTTATGAAAAGAGTGTAAGCATGTATCTAAGTTTATTTGTGATGAAAAGACTAATTTATGGATTGATAAAAAATTATTAAGTTTGAACAATTAAAAACAATAGATTAACAATAACCCAATATTATGAGAGAGATTTGTAAAAAAATAGTTCAATCAGTTAGATTTGAGAGGTTTATATTACTTGTAATTCTAATAAATTGTGGGCTTATTGGTGTTGAAACATATTTCACAAATACTCTAATTCAATTCATCCAGCTGATAGCATTAATAATTTTTGTTATTGAGATAATTATCAGATATTCAGCTAGTGAAAATGTTAGAGATTATTTTAAAAGTGGCTGGAATGTCTTTGACCTTTCTATTGTTCTTATTTGTTTAATCCCAGAATCTATATTTGAGAATGCCGGCACAATAACTACTTTAAGAGTCTTAAGAGTTTTTAGAGTAATGCGTCTATTAAAATCAAATAAGGAAATACAACTTATTGTAGAAGTTTTATGGAAATCAGTAAGTGCTCTCTTTTATAATTTTATGTTTTTTCTCATTTTCATGTATCTATTTGGGGTAATGGGAGTCTCGTTATTTAAACTTCCTGAGGCTGAAAGCCTTGATAATCAAACTAAAATAGCTTTATTAGATTATATTGAAAGCGTACCAAATGCTCCTGTAATATCACCGGATCCATATGGAAATCTTAGTGAAACCATGTTTACTTTATTCAGAGTTTTAACAGGTGAAGATTGGACTGATCTTAGATATAATTTAATAATCGCTAGCGATAAGGGCTTGATTGTAGTATCTTCATGGGTAATTACTGCTTATCATGTTTTATGGTATATAGTATCCGCATTTTTATTACTCAACCTATTAGTTGGAGCAATATTAAATAACTATCAAATTGTTATGAATGAATCTGAAAACTCTGAAGATTAAGGGAAGTGATAGAATTCAGAAAATAGCAATAACTGTTAAATAAAATTAAAAAACCCCTGCAATTTATATTTTATTATCTTAGCAGCAGTATTACGATAAATACACTTTATTAAAAAATAATTATGATATTACTACTAGCAATTCTACCGCCACTTTTGATAGCATATTATATTTATCAAAAGGATAAATATGATAAAGAGCCAAAAAGTTTAATTATCAAGAGTTTTCTTTTTGGTTGTTTAGGTATTATACCTGCTATATTTTTAGAGCTCTTTGCAGAAGGTATGTTTAATAACTTAATTCTTTATGTTTTTATTGGGATTGCTTTAGTTGAGGAAGGGGTTAAATATTTCTTTTTAAAAAAGTATCTATTTAATAAACCAGAATTTAATGAACCTATGGATGGTATTGTTTATGCTGTTATGATCAGTCTTGGTTTTGCAACAGTTGAAAATATTTTTTATGTATTTAATCATCCAGGTCAAGAAATGCAAGTTGCTATAATGAGAATGTTTACAGCTATTCCATTGCATGCCGCTTGTGGTGTAATACTAGGTTATTTTGTTGGACTAGCTAAATTCTCAGATAATAAAAATATATTACTTTATAAAGGCTTGTTTTTAGCAACTTTAGTTCATGGGTTATATAATTATTTCATATTCCTAGAAGAAGGGTGGTTCATCTTTTCAATTATCGCATTAGTTGTTGCAGTATATTACTCAAAGAAGGCTATCAGTTTACATCAGAAAGATTCAAAACAAAGAAACTTATAATATGAATTTATTTAAGAATTTTGCATTACAAATTGTAAATAATTCTTTATAAAAATAAACCTTTTATCATAAAATAAAATGGCAGTTTCAATATATGTAACCTAAATTCTTTTCTTGCGTAAAGTTTAGTTAGTACAATAGTAGTTAACATTATAACTAAATATTTAATTATGAAAAAATTTATCAGAATATTAGAAATTCCAATCTATTTACTAATAATATCTATGACTATTTATGAGATAGAAGGAACTGTAGGTATATCAATATTCTTAGTTTTAGTTTCAATAGCTAGGCTATTTACAAATATTATCTCAGACGAATTTATTTATAAAAGCTAACTTTACTCTAGTGAAAAGGGTAGAGGTTGTAATCTTGCTACCCCGACTTTTTTCTCTTTAAATTTTCTGTATTATTGCAGTATGAAAAACCTACTAATCATATTACTTTGTTTGCCTTTAATGACATTTGCGCAAAAAGTTGAGAACCTTAAAGTATATTTAGATTGTTCTTGGCGTTGTGATGATGATTTTTTACAAAGAGAGATGCCTTACATTGATTTTTATAAAGATCCAAAAACATCTAATCTTCATATAATTGTTAATGGAGAAAGAAGTAGCAATGGTGGAGAAGTAGTTACTTTTCGATTTATTGGAATTAATGAGTTTGAAGGTGTGGATAATACTTTAACTGTCGATATACTACCCAACACATCAGATGATTCAGAGAGAAAATTTTATTTAGATATTCTAAAGAAAGGGGTTTATGCTTATATTATACGAACTTCTGATAAAGATAATGTTTCAATTTCTTTTACTGAAATGAATATAAAAGATGATATAAAAGATGAAAAAGATAAATGGAACAATTGGGCATTTAGGGTATCAATAAGTGGTTCGATTAATGGAGAAGAGACATATACAAACAGTAGTTATTATGGAAGTTTAACCGCTAATAGAATTACTGCTGAATCAAAGTTTACATCGCGTTTTTCATTAAACTCAAATGTGTCAAAATATGAATATGAAGATATTTCATTAGTTACAGAACAAAAGAGTAAGTACGCTAATATGACTTATGTAAAAAGTAAAGGGGATCATTTTTCAATTGGAGCTAAAGCGAATTACATGCAATCAACATCAAAAAATTATGATGGAAATTATAAGTTTTCTCCTTGTATAGAATATAATATCTTTCCTTATTCAGAATCTTCCGAACACAGGATGAGCTTTTTGTATGGGATTTCTGCTAATCATAATGATTATACAGACACCACGGTTTACTTAAAAACCTCAGAGAATTTTGCTTCACATCTTTTAGATTTATCATATCAAAATTCTCAAACTTGGGGCAGTTTCTCTTTTTCTATTTATGGTGATCAGATACTGGACAAAGATGATTTGAAAAAATATAATATTGGGATATCATCAAATATTGATTGGAATATTACAAAGGGGTTGTCTTTAAATTATTGGGCTTATATTAATTTTGACAGAGCACAAATACATCTTCCTTTAGATGAGGTTACTTATGAAGAAATAATTCTTAGACAAAAAGAATTAGAATCTAATTACTTTTATTACATGAATTTTGGAATAAGTTATACTTTTGGTTCTATGAAAAATAATGTTGTAAACCCTAGATTTGATTAGATTATCCCGAAATATAATTATTCTATAACTATTCTTTTCTCTACTGTTCCATCATCATAGATGTAAAAGAGTGGAGTATTAGTTTGTTTTGTTTCTCTTCCTAATATATCAATAGTCTTAAATAAATTGTTTGTACTATCTATATCTAAGATACTTGTTGTCGAATTACAATTATTGGAGAATGTAGTTTGTTGATCAATATCATACCAATTAGAAATTGACCAAGCAGCATTATCAACACTTATACAGTTTAGAGAAGAAATAGATGGGTCCATGTAATAATTATTCTCAGCTCTAAACCAAGTAAAATTAGTATTATTACCATTTCTAACATCTAGATGTGTAAGATGATTATAAGAGCAAGACAATATGGTTAAGGAAGCGTTTTGACTAACATCTAGAGATGTAAGAGCATTATAAGAGCAGTACAATGAAGTTAAAGCATTAGCGCCACTTACATCTATTAATATGAGTGAATTCCAATTGCAATGCAAATTAGTTAAAGAAGTATTCTGACTTATATTTAAAGATGTAATATTATTTTCAACACAAATCAATTCAGTCAACACCGTATTGCTACTTACGTCTAAGCTTGATAGTGCATTCAAAGAGCAATTCAACTTAGTTAAATCAGTATTTTGACTTAAATCTAAAGAAGTAATTTGGTTTCCTGAACAATCCAATTCAATTAAATCAGTATTTTGACTTAAATCTAAAGAAGTAATTTGGTTTCCTGAACAATCCAATTCAATTAAATCAGTATTTTGACTTAAATCTAAAGAACTAATTTGATTATCTGAGCAATCCAATAAAGCTAAACTATTAGCATCACTTATATCTAAAAAGTAAAGCTGATTGGAAAAAATTATTAACTCAGTTAAAGAGGTATTATTGTTTACATCTAAAGTTGTTATATTTGGTAAATCCATCCAGAAGATTTCTAATGAAATAAAATCCTCTAAACCTGTTAAATCAGATAACTGATTGAGACTGCTAAAAACCCCTAAATATAATTCAGAAACTGTATCAATATTTGCAGTAGCTACATAATCATCCAAAACATTATCATAACCTAAATTAATTAGTTCTTGTTCAAAATTATCATCAGGAACATAAGTTTGTTGCCCAAACCCAATCATAGGCAAGCAAAGTAATATAAGTAGTAGTTTTTTCATAATCTTAGTTGTTTGTTAATCTATTGTTTTTTTAAAAAGCCCGAACAGCCCTGACATTTCTAATATGAGTCTTAAGCAAAGAAGAAAGTGAAGGACCTGGGAAAGAATATCCGTATGTTCCTGTTCCTGGTGTAGGAGTTGAAGTTCTCTCTGTAGAACTATGATAGGTACCATCTAAATTATCAAGGACATGAAGTTGTAGCAATTCGTTTTTGGAAGGTAAAAACCAATCACTGTACCCACCAAGAGTTAAATTTGCACAAATATCTGCTGCTGTTCCAGGTGTTGTACATTCTAATTCTATATCAATCGTGTTTTGAGCTCCTGTCCCCAATAAGGAGCCAGTTCCAATTGTAGTTCCAGAACATCCCCACTCTGCTCCAGAAGATTGGTCTGAAGGAGCTGCAATTAAACCTCCTCCATTTCCATCCAAATAAACGATAATACCTCCTTGATGAGTATCACCAATTGCTAATGGTGAGTTATTATTTGTGTTTGCAGGTGCCACATCCTCTTCTTCACAAGCTGAGAAGATAATTGATACTGCTAATAATGTGTAAAGTAGTTTTTTCATTTTATTGAGTTTCTATTTTTAGTTAAAGGTATTTTTTAAATAAGTCTTCGTTTTTCTGTATCCAATCTTGGAAAATTTCTCTATCTTTTTCCCATATATTTTGCATTATTTTTCTTGATTGACATTCTTTTATATCTCTGTCATATATTTTTCTATCCTTAATAGTTATAGTTGATGACCATTTATCTTGCGCATCCTTAACTCTATTGATAGTTTCTAGAATGTCTATAGCTTGGTTATATAATTTTGATTCTTTTTTTAAAATTTCATAGTTGCTTTTTTGTCCAATTTCATCAAGTTGAATAAATAAATAGGTTTGAGCATCCATAAATTCAACAGGATGATCAAATATCTTTAAGTCTTTGTTAATCCAATTATTTGGTGGTTGAAATATTTTAATATTATTGTCTCTATCCCACTCTTCATCTGATATAGTGTCTTCAATCTCAATATCATCCTCTATAATTTCAATGACTTCAGGTGGAGGTGGAGGTGGAGGTGGAGGTGGAGAATGCATACGCCTCCATTCTTCCAAGACACTACCTCTCATATGACATATTTTTCTTTGATTTATTTCAATATTTATTTCGGCATAGATTCTGTTTAGTATGCCAATTATTTCATAATCGATTGTTTTTGTCCCTCTAGATTCAATTAAAAAAAAAGCTGATTCAGTATTTTCAGATGATCTAGGATCCGTTCCGTTATTGTTTATGAATCTTGTTGCTCCATCTTTTAACTGTGAAATATCCATTAATTCTCCTTCAACTAAAAGTTGATTATTAGAATTAACAAGTATTGTGAAAATATTTTTTTGTAAAGTATTGTTATACAAATAATTACAATATTTATTTTCTGTACTGACTGGATTTTCTTTTTGCCCAAACCCAATAAAGGGTAAGCAAAGTAATATAAGTAGTAGTTTTTTCATCTTAGTTTAAGGTAAAGTTAATAGGAATTGTAAACATCACTCTTACCGGTTCACCTCTCTGTAAGCCCGGCTTATATTTAGGTAAAGATTTTACCACTCTCATTGCCTCTGCATCTAAGTTTTTATCAACTCCTCTTACAATTTTTACATTTGTAACAGATCCTTTTTTGTCAACAATAAAACTTACATAAACCTTACCTGTAATATAGTATTCTTTTGCAATTGCAGGGTACTTTACATTTTTTTGAATGTATTTCATAAGCCCTAAATCACCCCCAGGAAATTCGGGCATATTCTCAACAACCATAAAAAACTCCTCATCATCCTCTGCATTTTGCAAAGTATCTTCATGAGTTTTTTCTGTTTCATTCAAAGAATCATTATAAGCGTCTACTTCTGGATCTTCTTCGAAGTCTTCTACATCGCTAGCCCAATATATTCCATCTTTGTACTTTTGATGGCTCGCAGGTATAATATTCATAAATTCCTGCCCTACAATTTTAGAAGAAGTTTCGAATAATTTTTTAACTGATTCGTGAGTATATATATCTACACTTGTTGACCAAGCATTCATCCCATATAATTGCATATTTCTTTCCATTGAAAGATGTTCTTTCCATAATTTTGTATGGGTTTTTTTTCTTAACATACCACGTCCTATATATTCCCCTTTTCCATATCTACTATTTAAATCTCCTATTACTTGTGACCTTGGTTTACTAAACTTATAAATCTCAAAATGAGTTAACGTATCATTTGCCCATTTATAGTATAATTCGCACTCTTGATTATAAAGTATCCATTCTTTCTTACCTATATATCTAGCTTTGCTATCAGGAAAACTAAGATGATCTCCTCCATGAGAAACTATATTATATTGATTGTCCTTAACGTAAATAAATAGCCAAGTAGATATATATTTTATTGTATCAAAAGAATAATATGGAGATAATGGTTCTGTATATGGCTCTACAACAATAATTTGATCATAAGTAATCTCAAAATTACTATAGTCATCATACATGTAGACTAAATTATCACCATTGTTAATTGCTTGAAATAAGAAATCCTTTATACTATCAGAGATATTCCTTACTTCAAAAGGGTCAATCTCAACATCTTCTCTTGAGCCAGAACAAGAAGATAAAAGGTAAAAAGAAAAAATTACAAGGATAGTACTATAAAAAAGATGTTTCATAAAATCTTTTGTTTTTAATTATTAGTTTTTGTATTGTTAATCTATTGTTTTAAAGTCTGTAAACTTAAGAATTATTTTTAGCATCCTTTTCTACAAGTTTTTTAAGTAAATCTCTTTGTTCTTCCATAATTTCCTTTATAGCATTAATCTTATAGTACCAACAAAACACCTCTCTTAATAGTAGAAGCACAAAAATTCCAATCACCCCTATGAAGAGTGTACCTCCTACATCCATATCCATAATTTAATTTTTTAAGTTAGGCTCAAACTTAATAATTATTTCTTTACAATTCCCCAATTAGTCTTATTATCACATATGAACTTAGACACATACATACTTGCCTCCTTCTTGTAAGGTTCGTGCTTAACGTGGTCTCCTATAAGGCTTTTAGACCTTAAATGATAGTTAATGTCTCCTACAATGTCTCCCTTTAATAAGAGATGGTTATGAGTATTGTAATTGTAGTTGGTGAACTCAGTTACCCAGAACATATTAAAAGGTTTATCTAAGGTCTTAAGATACTCTTCTAAGCCTGTCATTATCCTAAAGTTCTGCTTAGCTTTAACATCATATCTATAAGTGATTGTAGAGAAGGTATCCCACTTAGTTTTACCTAACCAATTAGCCATTGACATTACTGTTTTACTTTGTTGAGGTGTGTACATAATTTGTTGATTTTTAGATATTTATATTTAGTTATTTTAAGCTTTAGATATAGTAAGTATTAAAGGGTGAAATACCCAGCATTCATTAATATTTATGTCCATCTACTACTATTAAAAAAGTAAAATAATTGTTATAAAAAAGATAACTAATATTGCTTCATTTTCTTTAAAACTTCCATATAATTATAACGGATAGTTCTTCCTACTTTATAGAAAGGTATTCTCCCTTCACTTCTATATTTATTTAATGTAACTTTTGACAAGCCTAAAAGTTTAGTCATTTCCGTTTCAGAAACCATATTGTAATCTAAATTCTGATGAGTGCAAGTAGCTTTATACACTGCATCTTCAATTAATTGTTGTAGTTCTTCTTTGCTAATTGTAATATTAGTTTTTTCCATTTTTTATCTCCTTTTTTAATAAATATAAATTGCTTACAAATAGTAATAGGGATGTAGTGATTTTGTTTGCTTTTAATAACTTGTAATGTGGTATATAAAGGCGGTGAACAACGGTATCTATCAGATAAAAGGTAGAAAAAAAGTGTTGAAAACTATTTAAAAGATTTTAGTAAGCTTAGAAGTGTTAAAAGTTTAGTTGATATGAAATAAAAAAACCAATAATGTCCTACTATATGTCCTACTACAATTAAAAAACCCCTGCAATCTATTGGATTACAAGGGTTTAAGTTTTTTAGTTGCGGTCTGGACGGGACTCGAACCCGCGACCCCATGCGTGACAGGCATGTATTCTAACCAGCTGAACTACCAGACCGTACTTTTAAAAAGTGCTGCAAATATAAATTGTTTTTACAAACCTCAAAACATTTTTTGTCTTTTAAGTAAATAAGAATTTAAGATAGTATCAAACCCTTTATTTATATCAACTTCAACTAAGTCAATTTTGTATTGCAAGCATTTTAATTTCAATTCCTTAAGGTGATTTTGAGACTGTTTTTTAAAGCTTTCCGCATATAAATGAGGACTTAATTTCATTTCCTCACCACTCTCAATATCTATAAACTTATAAGGTTTATTGTCAAATTCTAAGTTAATTTCAGTGGTAGGTTCACTTAAATAAAATAAAATAACCTCATGTTTATTATGTTTTAAGTGTTTATATGCTTCAAATTGTTCGTCTAAAGTCTTATCGTTAGAAATAAAGTCAGTAAAAATCATAACTAATGATCGTTTATGAACCATTTCAGATATTTGATGCAAAGCATCAATAGAAGCTGTTTTTTTAATGCTTGCTTTAGCATCTACTTTTAATAAATTTTCTAACTCATGATACATTACCCTATGATGCCTTTGGGTTGTTTTGTTTGGAGTATGCACATCTAATTTATCAGTAAAAACACTAAGCCCAACTGCATCTCTTTGTTTTTTTAAAAGATTCATCATTACTGCAGAAGCATACACTGAAAATAGTAATTTATTAGGTTTTTCTAAGGTAGGTTTTTCAAAATTAGGGTAATACATTGATGATGATGCATCAATAACTAATTGGCACCTTAAGTTCGTTTCTTCTTTGTATCTTTTATTGAATAACTTATCAGTTCTTCCGTATAGTTTCCAGTCAATATGTTTGGTACTTTCTCCTGTATTATACAATCTATGCTCAGCAAATTCTACTGAGAAACCGTGATAAGGGCTTTGATGTTTGCCAGTAATAAATCCCTCAACTACTTGCTTTGCAAATAGTTCAATATTAAAAGGAAGATTTATGTGTTCTAGGTTTTTCATAAATAAAAAAAGGGCTATTAAGCCCTTTCATTAGTTTACTTTAATCTTACATATGAGATTCAAGAATCTCAAGTAATTTTGCTTTCGGTTGATTACCTACAACTTTATCAACTACCTCTCCATTTTTAAATACTAATAAAGTAGGGATATTTCTTACTCCGTAAGTAACTGGAGTATCTGAGTTTTCATCAACATTTACTTTTCCAATTACTGCTTTTCCATCAAGTTCTGTATGTAATTCCTCTATCACTGGAGCAATTGCTCTACATGGGCCGCACCAAGTTGCCCAAAAGTCAACTAATACTGGTTTGTCTGAGTCTAAAACTAATTCTTTAAAATTTGCATCTGTAAATTCTACTGCCATCTTATTGTATTTTTAATTTTTATAAGTTACAAACTTAAAAGTTTTTATCTTATTTCTTAGTGTTAATTATTATCAGTTTTATTTTTGTTTAAAACTCCATCTTTCATTCTTATCGTGTTGTTAATTATTTCTTAATAATGTTTTCATAACCTTAACATCAATTTTTATATAAATTTAGAGTTGAGACCTATATTTGGAGTCTTATTAATCAATCTTCTTTTATTATGAAAAATATTTACAAATCCCTTTTGCTTTTGATGGTGTCTACAATCTTTAGTCTAGGTGCTTTTTCACAAGCTAACATTGTTGCTCAAAGCTTTGAAGGTACTGGAACATGGAACTATTCCGAGTTTCCAAATCCTTACACAGTTTATTCCCCTCCAACTGATATTTGGGGAATTTGTGGAAATACTTATGTTTCTACAACTTCAACTCCTCAAATATACAATCATGGTGATGTTGTAGCTCCCTTTTTTGGTAATATTTCTTCTGCTTCGGAAGGAACTCATTACTATGGGATGCAGGATATTAATAATCCTTATACTTCTACATTATCAGGCACTTGGCCTGCTGATCCTGGAACAAACTGGCATACTTTAACTTTTGATCCAGTAACTTTACCTGGGGGAGGGACTTTTCCAATAAAAGTTGCTTTCGATTATTATACTGATGGTTTTGATGGAACCGACTATATTGGTTGGGAAATAGCATGGGATAATGATACTGTTTGGAGTGGATTAACTACTACAAATTATTCAAATACTGATGCTTGGACAACTGAAGAATTTACAGCGCCAGCAGGAGTAACTCATGTAAGATTAAGAGTTGCAGCAAAGCAAAATGGAGGAACTGATTTTGGTGCATTTGATAATTTTAGAGTTTTCTTAGATGTTGGTGATTTAACACCTCCTACTGTTACCTCTCTTGATGCTGCTAATGATAGTACACTTGTTTTAACAATTTCTGAGTCAGTTACTAATGGATCAGATGTTTCAAATTATTCAGGTGTTGCAGTCTCTTCTGCTAGTGTAAATGCTAATGGAGATACAATTATATTAAGTTTATCTACACCTTTAGTTATAGGTCAATATACTGATGTATATGTAACTGGTTTAGTTGACTCTGCAACAAATGTGATGACAAATGATACCTTGATAGTAGTCTTTAATAATACTGACTTATCATCGGGATTAACTATTACTGAACTTATGTATAATGATCCAGGAAATTATGACAACTTAGATTATATTGAACTGTATAATAACTCTGTAAATACAATTGCTCTTGGTGGATTAAGAATAGATGATGCTATTTCATTTGTATTTCCTGAGTATGATCTACTAGCAGGAGAATATGCGATTTTAGCTAAAGATGCATTTACAGGTTCTTCTCCTTGTAATACGTATCCAGCAGGATGTGGATTTGAAACATTCTTTGGTTTTGCACCTACTTTTGAATGGTCAACCGGATATTTATCTACTTCTGGAGAACAAATCACTATTTTAAATACACAAGATGGAATTGTGGTTGATCTTGATTATGATGATAGTTGGGCTAGTGGTATAGGAGATGGAGATGGTTATTCAATTGTTGTATGTGATCCTTCATCAGATATTAATGTGGATACAAATTGGACTGCTGCAATCCCAAGTGTAACCCCAGCATGTAATAGTTGTACTGTAGGTCTTGGTATTGGAACAACTACTATTTATGCGCATCCTATGGCTGATTGCCCACCGATTGTGTATGGATGTATGGATACATTGGCGATTAATTATGATGTAAATGCAAATATTGATGACGGTACTTGTACATTCTCAAGTAATCTTGGTTGTATTGATAGTACTGCAATTAATTATGATGCTACTGCTTCCATAGATGATGGTAGTTGTACCTATCCTATCCCTCCAATGGTTGATTTATTTTTCTCTGAATATGCAGAAGGCAGTTCAAGTAATAAATATTTTGAGATTTACAACCCAACTTCTGATACTGTTGATCTAGCACATTATGCATTTCCTACAGTAAGTAATGCTCCTACAATTCCTGGAGTTTATGAGTATTGGAATGATTTCCCTTCAGGAGCAGTAATTTTACCTAATGATGTATATATTGTTGGACATCCTTATTCTGATGTTGCAATTTCTGGAGTTTCAGATCATACTTATACTTATTTAAGTAATGGAGATGATGGATTAGCATTAGTATATGGTTCTAATCCTGGTTCACCAATGGATCCTGCAACAGGAGGTTATGTTATTGTTGATTTTATTGGAGATTGGAATGGCGATCCAGGTTCAGGATGGAGTGTTGCTGGAGTTGCAGATGCTACAAAAGATCATACATTATTAAGAAAATGTGATGTTACTCAAGGGAATGATGACTGGAATGCATCTGCAGGTACTGATCCTATAAACTCAGAATGGATTGTTATGTCAGTTGATGATTGGTCTGATTTAGGCTCATTCACTACTTGCACTTCTATAAATTACGGATGTACTGACTCTTTAGCAGATAACTATGATGCTAATGCTGTAATAGATGATGGTTCTTGTACTTATCCTATTCCTGGCTGTACAGATGCAGGTGCATTAAATTATGATTCATTAGCTACTGCTAATGATGGTTCTTGTGTATATGATTGTGATGCTTGCAACCTCCCTATGAATACTATAATGTTAACTCCTGATGGAGATATTTTATATAATGTAGATACTGATATTGGAGGTTTCCAGTTTGACGTGTTAGGCGCTACTATAAATAATGCGTATGGAGGTGATGCTGGGCAAAATGGTTTTGTGACTAGTTTTAATTCAAACATGGTAATATCGTTTGATATAAGTGGTGCATCTCCAATAACTTCAGGTTGTGGTATTTTAGTTACTTTAGATTTATCCGGCACTTCAAGTAGTTTGTCTAATATTGTCTTTTCAGATCCAGTTAGTAATTCATTCAATGTTAATGGATTAGTAGTTGCTACTAGTTGTGCTGTTTACGGTTGTACAGACCCTACATCTTCTAATTATGATGCTACAGCTAATATAGATGATGGCTCTTGTACTTATGCAATACTTGGATGTACAGATCCAACAGCTTCTAATTATGATGCTACAGCTACAGTAGATGATGGAAGTTGTAACTATGTTGTTACAAATACAGGTTTAATGATTACAGAGATTACAGATCCTCAAAATTCTTCTACTGCAGGTAGATATGTTGAGATTTATAATCCTGACACTTCAGATGTAGATTTATCTACTGGATATGCACTTGTTCGCTGGACAAATGCTGGTACTGTACCTCAATCTCCAGTTTATCTGACTGGAATCATTCCAGCTGGTGGATTCTATGTTGTATGTAATTCAGCCACTAAATTTACAACAACTTTTGGTGTTGCTCCAAGTCAGGATATAGGAACAGGAGGTCCAGCAGACTCTAATGGAGATGATAATATAGCCTTATTAGCTATTGATGGTAGTATTATTGATATGTTTGGAGTTGCTGGTGAGGATGGTTCAGGAACAGGTCATGAATTTGAAGATGGTAGAGCAGAGAGAGCATGTGGAACATTAAATACAGCAACTTGGCAAGCTAGTGATTGGAATGTAGATAATGACAGTGGAGGAGGAGATGGACCTCAATATGCACCACAAGATTTTGATCCATTTACATGGATATGTATTACATCTGTAGTGTCTGGTTGTACAGATGCTTTTGCAACTAATTATGATGCGACAGCTACTGTAGATGATGGGAGTTGTTTTTATGCAATTCCTGGTTGTACTGACCCTGCAGCATTGAATTATGATGCTTCAGCTAATACTGATGATGGATCTTGTATTTACTGTGTAGACGGTTGTATGGATGCTACTCAGTTTAACTATGATGCTAACGCAACATGTGATGACGGATCTTGTCAGCCATTTACTTATGGATGTACAGATGCTTCTGCTTCTAACTACAATTCTACTGTGAATACTGATGATGGTTCTTGTATTTGGTTAGGTTGTACTGATGCAACTGCTGATAATTATGATGCTACAGCTACTGTAGATGATGGTTCTTGTACTTATTCTTCTGTATGTAATGAAGATGCTCCAACAGGTTTATTTGTTGATGGTATCATTCATTCTAGAGCGGTTATCAATTGGGATAACATGAACTCTAGTACATGTACAGTTGACCAGTACAGAATTAGATTCAGAGAAGTTGGTACTACTTCATGGACACAGAAAACTATGGGAGGACCTGTAGGATCTTGTACATGGGGTAATCAAAGGATTGATAAGTTATTGCTTGGTTTAACAGGTAATACTACTTATGAATACGAGATGAAAGCATGGTATTGTGGTGGTGGTTCAAGTGCTTGGACTGGCTTGAGTACATTTACTACAGCTGATAACTGTCCTAATGTTGGTAACTTAGCTGCTTATGGAGCTAGTCCTACAAAAGCTACATTTACTTGGGATGACAGTAATGGACCCTATGAATTTGTTAGATTAAAATCTAGAATTGATTCTATTTCAAACGCATCAGGATCTGACTGGTTCCAAATTGGAGGTTCAGGAGTTGCTTATGGAATTTATACTAAGGATAAGAATGGATTAACACCAGGACAAACTTATAGAGCTCAAGCTAGAGCATTCTGTGATCCTAATGGTGGAGCTTACTTCTCATTAAGTTGGTCTCCATTAGTTTACTGGACTCAGCCTGTTGTAAGAGTTGAAGGAGGAACAGCAATTGCTAACTTAGCTATTTATCCTAACCCATCAAGAGATGTGTTTAACATTAGCTTTACATCAGAAACTATACAAGACTTAAAAGTTAGAGTACTTAATGTAGTTGGAGAGGTGATCATTTCAGAAGATTTAGATCAATTTGTTGGTGAGTACACTAAGCAAATAAATCTGCATGAAAATGCAAAAGGTATTTATTTATTAGAGATAGAAACTAATGATGGAGTGGTTAATAAGAAACTTATTTTGCAATAAGTCTAGATGATATTTTAAAATATTTAAAGCTCCTAACATTTCTGTTAGGAGCTTTTTTTGTATTAGTTATTTTAAAAGATATTTCACTATTTATTTTTTACATTATTAATTTTTAATAACCTCTAACTTTTCTGTTTGTTATTGGTAGGTGTTTTTATAACAATATGACTATGTGTTAGTTATGGATTTAGAAATCAGTGTCAATACGGATAAGTCAATTCAACTATATTCCCTATATTGCCACCATAAATAAAAATTAAAATATGAAAAAATATTTACTCTTAATTTTATTAATACCAATTTTTAGCTTTGCTCAGAGCGATACGGTAATAGTTGGGAATGATTCATTAATTTACTCTTATTCTGATGCTAGTTGTTATGCATCTTGTGATGGTCAGCTACAAGTTTCTGTTTTTGGACCAAACACCCCTTATAGCTTTATTATTGGAGCATCTAATGATACATTAGTAAATGGTACAATCTTAGATACGCTTTGCCCAAATAATTACAGTATTTTGGTTCTTGATGGAGGAAATAATCTTGTAGATGTTCATAATGTTGAGATTAATGCACCATCAGAATTACTTATTTATTCAAGTTTAATAAAAAATCCCACATGTCATAATGAAAGTACAGGGTTAATTAATTTGGCTACTTTCGGTGATAATCCATTTTTATGGAGTTGGAATAATGGTGAAATTACAGAAGATATTGCAGGATTAGATAGCGGAATGTATGTTCTTACTACAACAGATGGAAATGGTTGTTCAAGAACAGATACTTTTGAATTGACAAATCCATCAGAAGTAACTTCAACTACAATTACGGATACTTTAAGCTGTATTGGTTTGTGTGATGGACAAGCAATTGTAACGCCTGCTGATGGAATAGCTCCTTATTCTTTTGAATGGAATAATGATAATACTCAAATAAATGATACAGCTAATAACCTTTGTTATGGAGTTAATTTTGTAGTGATTACAGATGCTAATGGATGTTTGGATACCAATGAGGTATTTATTGAAAATCCGGATACTCTGAAGTTAAGAAATATAACAATTGACAGCTCATGTTATCAAGTTTGTGACGGACAACTTTCTGTAACAATTGAGGGGGGTGCTGCTCCATATTTAACAGAATGGAGTTTAGGAGGAAGTATCTTTAATACTACTGATACAATTACAAATAATGATTTGTGTCCAGGTGATTATCAATTAATTTTTTCTGATGCTAATGGTTGTGATTCTACTGTTATAATTCCTTTAATTGAAAGAGATTCTTTCTTAGTACAACCTTGGGTAATTGATGATAGTTGTTATAACAGTTGTACTGGTCAAATCACGGTTCAATTATTAAACCCAGTGAGCTTACCAATAATTTATTCTTGGGATAATGGAGGTGCGGACACAGTAATTTCTAATTTATGTTCTGATACTTTTGAATTAGTGATAATAGACAATAGACTTTGTTCAGATACTTTTAACTTCTTTGTTGAACCTGGAGATTCAATGTATTTTGGTACTGTGGAAGTAACGCATAATAATTGTTATGGTGAGGAGGATGGGGTTATTTCACTAATCAATTTTAATGGAGGTGTTCAACCTTTAGATTATTTATGGTCTAATTCAGAAACTACCTCAGGAATTAATTCTTTACCATCTGGTTTTTACAATGTTACAATTACTGATGCGAACGGTTGTAGTTTAGATTCTTCAAATATTGAGGTTTCTCAACCAGATTCATTGTTTGCAACACCAAGCTCAGCAGATGTTAGTTGTTTTGGTGGCTCTGATGGTTTAATTGATATTGATTTATTTGGTGGTGTAGTGCCTTATTTTATTTCTTGGGATATTGTAATTCCAGATTCTACATTAATAGATACTGTATCTGCTGGTGTTTACATTTATTCTGTAATAGATTCAAATAATTGTACTATAACCGATACTATTATTATAGAAGAACCTGATGAGTTATTGATTTCTGATAGTTTAATTGATGTGCTTTGTAAAGGGGAGAGTACTGGTGAGATTCATTTATCAGTTAATGGAGGTACTGCTCCATATCAATATTCAATTGATAATGGTGCTAATTTTCAATCACAAGCATATTTTGATAATTTAATTGCTGGTTCTTATTCTATAATTGTAAAAGATGCAAATGATTGTGAAATTACTTCTAATTTATTAGATGTTTCTGAGCCTTTAACTGTATTAAGTGCTGGTTTAACTCCTCCTAATTTATTATGTTTTGGAGATACAGGAACAATTATCTTAACTGTTAGTGGAGGTACACCTAGTTATACTTATTCATGGAGTAATGGGATAACAACACAAGATTTGAATGGTGTTGGTGCAGGAAATTATTCTGTTACTATTTTTGATGCAAATGATTGTGAACTTCAAGAAATGATTAATATTTTTTCACCTGATGAAATTGAATCAAACCCATCTCCAGTAATAACAGATGTAGATTGTTTTGGGAATACTACAGGAAGTATTAATGTGACAATAGTTGGAGGTGAAACTCCATATGATTACTTATGGAGTAATGGAGAGACTACATCTAGTATTTCTAATTTATCAGCTGGCACTTACGATTTAATAATTACTGATGATAATAATTGTAAATATGAAGAATCTATCATAGTTAATGAACCTGATTTATTAGAAGCAACTTATATAGCGACACATGTTGCTTGTTTTGGAGAGAGTAATGGTGAAATTGATATCACAGTTACTGGAGGTACTCTTTCTTATAATTATGATTGGTCAAATTTAACTATTGATGAGGATTTATTAAATATCCTTGCTGGTGCTTATACAGTAACTGTTACTGATGCTAATAACTGTTCCACTTCAGTTTCAGCAACTATTAATGAGCCATCTGACATTATTTATTCATTATCTACAATTGATTTATTATGTGAAGGTGAAGATGAAGGTCAGATTTCTATTGCTTCTATTTCAGGAGGAACTCCTGCTTATGAGTACTCAATTGATGGTTTTACATATCAACTAAGTACAGATGCTTTTAATAATTTATCAGCAGGGAATTACACTGTTGATATAAGAGACCAGAATGGATGTACTAAAAATAATTTAGTTGTTTTAGATGAGCCAATAGGTTTCTCAACAATAGTAACTGTTCAAAATATTGATGAAGCGGGTAGTTGTAATGGAGATGCTAGTGGAAGTATTAGCTTCTCTATATCCGGAAATACATCTCCTTATTCTTATAGCTGGTCTAATGGAGAAAGTACTTCATCAATTTATAACCTTACAGCAGGAACTTATAGTTTAGATTTATATGATGCGAATAATTGCTCAATGATTTATTCATATTTAATTACTGAGCCTGATGCTATTTCACTTGATTATTCAGTAACTCCAACTAGTTGTGAGGAAAAAAATGATGGTTCAATAACTACATTTGTTACAGGTGGTACAAGCCCAATAACTTATGGTTGGGGAACTGGTGAGGCTACATCAGATATTTATAATCTAGCTAAAGGTACTTATTCTCTTTTGATAGAAGATGCAAATGGCTGTAGTTTACCATTAGAATTTATTGAAGTTAATTTTGATGGCTATAATGGTTGTATTGAAATTCCATCAGGATTTACACCAAACAATGATAATGCACATGATGAATGGGTCATATATGGTTTAAGTGATTTTCCTGATGTTTTAGTGAAAGTATACAATAGGTGGGGACAAGAATTATTCAGTTCATCAGGATATGATATCCCTTGGGATGGCAAACATAATGGTGTTGATTTACCTACTGCAACTTACTATTACGTAATAGAGTTGAATGAATCAGATAAAGTGTTTAACGGAACAGTAACAATTAAAAGATAATGAAAAAAATACTTACAATACTATTAGTTGGGTTTGCATTTGTTTCTAATGCACAACAATTACCTCATTATTCATTATATATGTTAAATGAAGCAATAATAAATCCGGCTTCATTAAGTTCAAAAACAGAAAATGAGTTAACAATAATGCTTAAAGAACAATGGGCAAGTTTTGAAGGAGCCCCTTCAACACAATCAATTTCTTACAATCATTTAAATCATCATAAATTCAAAAGAGGTATAAATGTTGTAAATGATGTAACTGGTCCAATTTCAATGCTGAATGCTACAATTTCAGGTTCATATATTTTACCTTCAAAAGGGAAAAATTCTCTAGCTTTAGGAGGTTCAGCATCAATTATGCAGTATATTTTTGATAATAACCAGATTACATTAGAGGATGATGGTGTATTAGACCCTATAATTAATGGGGGAGTAGATAAGGTGTTGGGGAATAGTTTTACAGCTTCAGCCTATTATTTTAATTCTGATTATTTTGTTGGCTTATCAGTTCCAAATATAATTGGAAGTAGCTTAGATATAAGTGAAAATAATTCAAATAATAAATTAGAGAATCATTACTATTTAAATGGTGGAATTAATTTTGATTTAAAAAATAAATATAAAGTAAAACCATCTGTACTGATTAAAAAGATTGGAGCTACTCCAGTTCAATTTGATGTAAATATGCGTACCATCTATGATGACTTTATATGGGGTGGAGTTACTTATCGAACGGGTGATGCAGTTGCTCTGCTAATGGGATTAAATTATACTAATTATAATTTTGCTTATAGTTATGATATTACAACCTCCTCTATTAGAATACCTTCAGCAGGCTCTCATGGTTTACTTTTTACATATAAATTTAAAAGTAAACGAAATGATAAGGACAAAGATGGTATTTATGATGAAGAGGATGATTGCCCAAGAATTCCAGGGTTGTTAGCTTTAAAAGGATGTCCTGATAAAGATAAAGATGGTATTAAAGACAGTGAGGATGAATGCCCAGAGGAATTTGGATTGAAAATTAATAATGGTTGTCCTGATAAAGATAGTGATGGGGTAGTAGATAAAAAAGATGAATGTCCTGAAGTGCCAGGATTACCAAAATTCAAAGGTTGTCCTGATACTGATGGTGATGGACTGCAAGATGCATATGATGATTGCCCAACAGAAAGAGGGCCTATACAAAATCATGGCTGCCCTAAAGGAGCTTCAAATACTGATACTGTTTATATTACAGTGACAGATACTGTATATATTACAATAAATAATGATACTGATTTAAAGAAGGTATTTAAAGATGTTAAGTTTGAGTCAGATAAATATATACTTACTTATTCATCAATATTAGTGCTTTCTGAGGTTTCTAATTATTTGGATGAGAAAGCTTTAAATATTCACATAACAGGTCATACAGATTCACAAGCTCCAGACGAATATAATATGGAATTATCAGAGAATAGAGTTAAGGCTGTTCAGAATTATTTAGTTAGTAAAGGTATTTCTAAATCAAGAATTAAAATTGATTGGAAAGGCGAGACTGAACCTATTGCCACAAATAATACTGAAGAAGGAAGAGAAAATAATAGAAGAGTAGAATTATTAATATTAACTGATGAATAAAAGTAAACTAATAACAGTATTTGTAATTTCTGTAATTTTAGTTTCATGCGGAAGCTCTTCTAAATTATTAAAAAGTGAAAATAAATTATTGACTGAAGAAATAAAATCTTTGGAGAATGAGAATAAAAAGCTTAACACTAAAATCACTTCTTTAGAAAATGCAATAGAAGAATTAGAAGAAGATGTAATAGTTCTAGATTTATCACCTACTCCTCCTGTAGTTAGTAATGAAAAAAATATAAGTCTTAATTCTCAGTTGACTGAGTTTGAAAATTACATTAAAAGTGATGCCAATTTATCATCTAAGTTTAAATCTTTCAAGAAGGGAGGTGTAGAACAATCACTTAAAGTTTCTTAT
>Ga0257121_1000923_pt1 | contig 23281 bp, 25 predicted proteins | sample SI106_100metaG_FD_190180 | JGI IMG/M metagenome (GOLD analysis project Ga0257121, IMG submission 190180) | Marine microbial communities from Saanich Inlet, British Columbia, Canada - SI106_100 | ecosystem: Environmental > Aquatic > Marine > Inlet | place: Canada: British Columbia | collected... | reverse complement strand
CCATTCCATAAGCAATTAATGCAAATAAAATACCTAAAAGTATTCCGTCGATTGACGCTTGAACCATTAAGATGGGAATTTGAAATATTAAAAAATCCATAATAAAAAAAGTGCCTCCTTGTTATAGGAGGTACTTTATATAATACTAACTATCTCGTTGACCAAGATGGTGTTGGATGAACTAGTTCGTGTGAAGCCCATTTTGTAGGAGCTACAACACGATTAGCGCACTCATCTCCCTCACATCTAACTTGAAAGAGTACCATTGGTTTTGCAATGTTTTGACCTGCATCACTAAATTTAATGTTACCATAAAAAGTTTGCATATCAGTCTGGGCTAAAGCATCACGCACCTTTTCTTTATCAAATGAGTCAGCTTGTTCAAATGCCGCTTTGTAAACTAGTAAAGCTGCCGCAGATTCTGCTGCTTGATACGGTGGTGCATAACCATAAAGATCAGTAAACTCTTTATCGAACTGTTGACCATCCCCAAAGAAACTATCACTATAGGATAAAGTTTTATGCCACTGGGCAGCACATAATGCATACTCGGCATTTTTACCATGTTGTTTTGCTAATTTTGAAGCATCACAATGAGTCATAGCTAACATTGGAACATCTACTTTCATTTCAGCAATTTGACGTATAGCAGTTAACGCTCCCTTAGAATGACCGGAAACAACTAGTACATCAGGTTTCGTAGCTTTAACTTTTGCTAAAGTTGCTGCCATATCATTTAACTCTTTTGGCAACTTATCATCAATAATAATTGTTGAACCAGTTCTTTCAGCTGCTTCTACAACACCTATTCTCACATCTTGTGAAAAAGCATCTTGCTCAAATGCCATTGCGATGTTCACAGGATTGCCACCATTTTTTTCAACTGCTAAATCAATTGCTACTTCCAAATATTGATTTGCTGCCGAAAGAACAGCAAAAAGATACTTGTATCCTTTAGTAAATAAAGAACGTGAAGCACCATTAGCCTCTACCATAGGAATTTGGTTTTCCTCTGTTACTGGAGCCATAGCTTTTGTTAAACCAGAACTATAAGGACCAAGCATAAATTGAACGCCATCTTGCTTAATTAAACGTTCTGCAAGTTGAGCCGCTCTTCCTGAATCTGATTCATCATCATAATAAATAATATCTAATTTATAAGACTTGCCACCAACTGTCACACCACCCATATCATTGATACGCTGCACAGCCATGTTATATCCATTTTTTGTATGTTCTCCATTTGTAGAATACTTACCTGTTAAAGAAACGGCAGCTCCTAGTACAATTGTATCTCCCACTACCTTTGATTGAATTGGTAAAGTAAAAAATAAAACTAAAGAAATTGAAACAAAAAATGAAAAGATTTTTTTTAAAATATTCATTTTTCCTCCTGAAAGTTATATTAAAAGTTTAACATGTATACAATATTTTACAAAGGCATTATTGGAATTTAATAACAATAAAGATTAAATTTAGTTGATAAGTTAAAAATATAAATATTATTTAATAATTGATAATAACTTACCCACAATGTTCAGCTCTAATAATATTTGATATTGTTTAATTAAAAGAAATTTTTAATAAAAATACCAATACCAATAATTAACAACATTCCATTAAATAAAATTCTAAATAAATTCTCACTTAATTTTTTTCTAATTAATCTCCCAAACATAATTCCTAAAACAGCCGGTATAGAATAAATAACAGATTTTGTGAAAATGCCAGGATTATAAAAGTTAAAAAAATTAAAACAAATAATTTGAATCATTGAATATAAAAAAAATGTTATTCCCATTAATTGAATTAATTTATCTTTTTTATAATTTAATGATTGAAGTAAAAAAATAAATGGCATTGTATAAATACCTGTCATACCAACAACCAATCCATTTAATAGTCCTAAAAAAGATTGTTTACCAAAAGTGTTGCTATTATTAATTTTAATAGTTTTGTCTAAAAAATATAACAAAGAATTACTAATTATTAAAATTGCTAAAAAAAATATAATTATTTGTGAATTTAAAATTTTTAATAAGTAAATTCCTGGAATAATAAAAGATGAAGAAAAAACTAAAAAAAAGAAATTATCTTTGATAACTATTTTAAAATTATTACCTTCAAAAACTTGAAATAAATTTGTTAAAATAACAGATACCAATATCAAAGAGATTGATTCTTTAATATCAAAAAAAAATATTAACAAACCTATAGTTATTGTAGGAAGACCAACACCTATTGTGCCTTTTACAACTCCTCCTAAAAAAAAAATTATAAAAATAATAAAGTATAAATTACTTACATTAAAAAAAATACTGTCCATTAATTATTAATTTAACATTATTATAAGAAATGAGAAAATTTTTTATCCATATCAGAAAGTATTTTGTGAGAAATATTTTTTAAATCAAAAGTGACATTGTCAATTAATTGAAGTTCAATTTTAACGCCTATATTAGGATTGATGCTAGAATTAAACTCAATATATTTCATTACTACATTCTTAATAATATAATTTGATTTGACTTTTATAAAACCTAAATTACTGTTTTAATAGGTTTTTATGGAAAAAGAAATTTATAAAATTATCGATAAAGAAAAACTAAATATTGTTAATGATTCAATAGAAAATGCTCACGGACTACCTAACGAATGTTATTTAAATGGACCTTATAGTAAAATTGAACGTAAAAAAATTTTCGAAGACAAGTGGGTTACTATTGGTGTAGCAAGTTCTGTACCAAATCCTGGAGATACAAAACCTATTGATTTATTAGGTATTCCATTACTCATTATAAGAGACAAGAAACATCAGGTTCGAGTTTTTCATAATGTTTGTAGTCACCGTGGATATAAATTAATTCAAAAAAATTGTTCACTTAAAAATATTTTAAGATGTCCTTATCACTCATGGTCATATGACTTTGAAGGCAATTTAATTGCCACGCCTCATTTAGGTGGAATTAACAAACATGAACATGATGATTTTGATAAATCTAAGAGTGGCCTGAAGGAAGTGCGAACATCCATTTGGTTGGATTTAATAATGGTTAATATTTCTGCAAATGAGCTACCTTTTGAGAAATATATAAAACCTCTTGAAGACAGATGGTCTGCATTTTGGACTAAAGAAGATGAAAATTTAATTTTTCATGCAGAAGATTATGGGTATTTTAATTTAGAAGCTAAATGTAATTGGAAGTTTGCAATTGAAAACTATTGTGAGAGTTATCACTTACCTTTTGTTCATCCTGGATTAAATGCTTATTCAAAAATTGATGACCATTATCACATTCAAGGATTACCTAATCGTTTTGCAGGGCAAGGGACGCTTGTTTACAATCCTAGGTTTGAAAATAATGAAAAATTTCCAACTTTTCCCGGTTGGTCAAAACAAAAAGAAGAACATGCTGAGTATGTAGCTTTATTTCCAAATGTTATGCTGGGTATTCACAAAGATCACTATTATGCTTACTGGTTAGAACCTGTTGCACATAATTTTACTATAGAGCATATGGAAATTTATTACGTTGGTGAAGAGGCAGCTCTTGGAGATTCTTATAAACCACTAAGAAAACAAAACTTTGAACAATGGCATCGTATTCAATCAGAAGATTTAAATATTATTGAAGGTATGCAGGAGGGAAGAAATTCTCCTTCTTATAATGGTGGAAATTTTTCCCCTGTTCTGGATAATCCAACTCACCATTTCAATAAGTGGGTGGCAACTTCATTAACTGATAATGATTTTGCTATAACTTAAAAATTAAGAAATGGCAGACCCTTTATTGCAATCTTTCCAACTTAAACATCTACATTTAAAAAATCGTATTATCACCACCAGTCATGAACCAGCTTACAATGAAGATGGATTCCCCAAAGATAGATATATTGCTTATCATTTGGAGAGAGCAAAAGGTGGAATAGCTATGACAATGAGTGCGGGATCGGCAGTTGTATCAAAAGACAGCCCTCCTTCTTTTGATAATATTCATGCTTACAAAGATGAAGTTGTTCCTTGGATTAAAAAACTTACAGACACTATTCATGATCACGATTGTAAGATTATGATTCAATTAACACATCTTGGAAGAAGAACTTCATGGAGTAAAGGAGATTGGCTTCCTTCTATATCCTCAGGTAAACATAGAGAACCTGCACATAAGGCATTTCCTAAGGTTATTGAGAGTTGGGACATTGAAAGAATAATAAAAGAGTATGGTGATGCAGCAGAAAGAATGAAACAAGGAGGGATGGATGGTGTTGAACTTGAGGGTCAAGGTCATTTAATTGGACAATTTCTATCTCCTCTAACAAATGAATTAATAACAAAGTATGGTGGTAGCCTTGAAAATAGATTACGTTTTACACTTGATGTTCTCTCAGAAATTAGAAAAAAAGTTGGTCAAGATTTTATTGTTGGAATAAGATGTGTATTTGATGAAGTAGAGGCAGGAGGCATTAATAAATCAGAGGGTTTTAAAATTGCAAGAATCTTATCTGATTCAGGTTTAGTAGATTATTTAAATATCAATAAAGGTAGAATACACACAGATCCAATATTAACAAAACATATACCTATACAAGGAATGAAAAGCGCTCCTCATTTAGAGTTTGCAGGAGAAATAAAAAAAGAAATAGATTTACCTATATTTCATGCTTCTAAAATTTCTGATGTAGCGACGGCAAGGTACGCTATTTCAAATGGATTAGTTGATATTATAGGAATGACTAGGGGTCACCTAGCAGACCCTCATATAATCACTAAGATAAAAGAAAAGAGAGAAGAAGATATAAGGCCTTGTGTTGCTGCAACATATTGTTTGGACAGAATTTATCAAGGTGAAGAAGCATTATGTATTCATAATGCTGCAACAGGAAGAGAATTAAAATTTCCAAACATTATAACTCCTTCAATAATAAAAAAGAAAATTGTTATAGTTGGAGCAGGGCCTGGTGGACTTGAAGCAGCAAGAATAGCATCAGAAAGGGGTCATAATGTTGTGGTTTTTGAAGCTGCCCCAGATCCTGGTGGGCAAGTAAGGTTATGTGCAAAATCCAAGAGAAGAAAAGAAATGTTAGGCATTATTGAATGGCGAATGCAACAATGCACTAAAAGAAATGTTAAATTTAATTTTAATATAGTTGCAGAAAATCAAGATGTTCTCAGTGAAAACCCTGACACTATTATCATTGCGACTGGAGGCATTCCAAACCTTGAACTTTTTGAAACAAAAAAAGACTTAGAGAATGTTTATACTAGTTGGGATATAATTTCTGGAGATATTAAATTAAGTGAAAATATTTTAATTTATGATGAGGCGGGAGATCATACTGGAATGCAATCAGCAGAAATTGCAATTAAGGAAGGTTCAACTGTTAATTTTATGACACCTGATAGATTGATTTCTTCTGAAATAATGGGAATGAATTTAACTCCCTACTTAAAAAATCTTCAAAATAAAAAAATTACATATTCTATTGCTAAAAGATTACTAAATGTATCAATTAAAGGAAATAAATTAAATGCATTAATAGGCTCTGACTATGATGAAAATTTTAAATATAATTCAACGTATGATCAAATTTTTTTAAATTATGGAACAAAACCTTTAGATGAACTATACTTCAGCCTTATTCCTTATTCAATAAATAAAGGTGAAGTTGATTATAGTAAATTTATTGAAGGCAAAGAACAAAACATTATTAAAAACAAACATAATAAATTTAATTTATTTAGGATTGGTGATGCAGTTTCTTCTAGAAATATTCATGCTGCAATTTATGATGCGTTAAGATTAGTAATTAACTTGTAAAAAATTAATTTTTTAATCCAAAGTGACAAAGTAATTAATAATGACTATAATCGTTTCAAAAAAACTAGGTGATATATGGATGAGGAATTATTTAAAAAAGGATTAGAAAAAAGAAAAGCAACATTGGGAAAAGAGTATATTGAAAAGAATTTAGAACAAGCTGATGACTTTACTCTTCCATTTCAAAAAGCAATGACAGAATGGTGTTGGGGTTTTGGTTGGGGTGATGATGTAATTGATATGAAAACACGATCAATGATGAACTTATCTATGATCGGTGCTTTAGGTAAAATGCAAGAATGGGAAATACATTGTAGAGGAGCAATCACCAATGGAGTTTCAAAAGAGGAAATTCGTGCTATCATTCATGTAATTGGAATCTATTGCGGAGTACCTCAAGCATTAGAATGTTTTAGAGTTGCAAAAAAAGTCTTAAAAGAACAAAACCTCTAAAATTTTTTTAATTAAAAACATAAACGATATATCCAACGTAAAAGAATAAACCTATAGAACCGTAGGTTCTTCCTATTCTTTTCAAAAAGATCATAAACCCTAAAATCATCACGGTCACAAAAAGCATAAAAAGTAAATCTACAGATCCTATAACTCTAGGTATGCTAAAATTACCAAAGAAAGAAGAAACACCTAGAACACCCAGGACATTATAAATATTTGAACCTAATACATTGCCAAGAGCAAAATCGACTTTTCTTCTAATAGCAGATAATATTCCTACCACTAGTTCAGGTAAAGAAGTGCCAAAAGCAACCAAAGATATACCTATTATTGCTTCAGGAATATTTAATTGATTTGAAATATTTATTGCAGATTCTACAAAAAGATCTGATCCATAAATAAGTAATATTATTCCTCCCACAATAAATATTATTGAGATGAAAAGAGAGTAATCGCTCTTTTCTTGGACTTCAGAGACATCAAGTGAACCTTGTTTTACCTGCATGAGCATAATAATGAATAACAAACAAATCGATAATATACCAAAGAGATAATTAAAAGGTAAAATAAAATAGCTCATGAAAATTAAAATGATTGCTAAGCCTATATTAATCCAAGCTTGGTTAATTTGATTTTGATTAATGTTACTAATAGGAATTAAAAAAGATGTGGCAGCCATAACTAGAATTAAATTTGCAATATTGCTTCCAATCACAGCACCAACGGCTAAGTCAGCATGATTTGTAATAACCGCATTAATACTGCTTGCTAGCTCAGGTAAAGACGTCCCACCAGCAACGATGACAACACCTATAGCAAATAAAGAAACTTTTAATTTTTTACCAAGACTTATAGACCCTCTGATAATTATCTCTGCCCCAAAAATAAGCAAAGCCAAACCTATAAACAATAAAATTAAATTCACTTGTTCTTATTAATTAAATTTTTTAAAAAAAGATATAAACAAAGATAAATGGAAGTGTTTGATTATATAATAATTGGAGCGGGTTCAGCTGGTTGTGTTCTTGCAAATAGGCTGAGTCAAAATTCTAAAAACAAAGTACTTTTATTAGAAGCAGGTGGTAAAGATACTTACCCTTGGATTCATATTCCTGTTGGGTATTATAAAACGATGCACAATCCTAAAACTGATTGGTGCTTTAAAACTGAGCCTGATGATACAATTAATGGCAGATCTATTAACTATCCTCGTGGCAAAACTTTAGGTGGCAGCTCTTCTATAAACGGACTTTTATATATTAGAGGTCAATCACGAGATTATGATATGTGGCGTCAACAAGGAAACACTGGCTGGGGTTGGGATGATGTTTTGCCTTACTTTATTAAATCAGAAAATCAAGAAAGAGGTAAAAATAAGCATCATGGAGTTAATGGGCCTTTATCAGTTTCAGACATTAGAATTAAACTTGATATTTTAGATGAGTTTCGAAATGCTGCTGAAGAAAAAGGGATTCCTAAAATTAAAGATTTTAATACAGGAGATAATTTTGGTTGTGATTATTTTCAAGTTACAGAAAAAAATGGCTTAAGGTGCAGTACAGCGGTTGGTTATCTAAATCCGGTAAAAAAAAGAAAAAATTTAAAAATTGAAGTTAAGGCACATGTTAAAAAAATAAATTTTAAAGGGAAGAAAGCTATAGGAGTTTCTTATTGGCAAAATAATAAATTAATAACAATAAAAGCGAATAAAGAAGTTATTTTATCTGCAGGGTCTATTGGCTCACCTCATATACTTCAAACATCAGGAATAGGTGATGAAAAAAAATTAAAAGAATTAGGTATTCCTGTTATTCATAATAATCCTTATGTAGGAAAAAATTTACAAGATCACTTGATGCTAAGACCAGTTTATAAAGTAAAAAATATTAAAACTTTAAATAAAACTATCAATAGCTTGTTTGGAAAGATGATGATCGGGATGGAATTTATTTTTTTTAGAAAAGGAGTCATGACAATGGGTGCTAGTCAATTATGTGGTTTTGCTAGAAGTGATGAAAGCAGGGAAACACCTAATTTACAGTTTCATGTTCAGCCAATAAGCACAGATATACTAGGGGGATCTAACCTGCATAATTTTAATGCCTTTACACCAACTGTATCAAACATAAGACCGACTAGCAGAGGTGAAGTTTCGATAATTTCTAGTGATACCAGAGATAATCCAAAAATTAAAATGAACTATTTATCAACTAATGAAGACAGAAAGGTTTCTGCGGCAGGCATCAGACTTATAAGAAAGATTATTTTTGAGAGTGAAACGTTTAAAAAATACTATCCTGAAGAATTTAGACCAGGCTTGCAATTTCAAAGTGATGAAGAAATAATTCGAGCAGCGAGTGAACATGTGCAAACAATTTTTCATCCTGTTGGTACCTGCAAAATGGGTAATGATGATACATCTGTTGTAAGTGATAAACTTAAAATGCATGGGATTGAAAATCTTAGAATAGTTGATGCGTCTATAATGCCAAATATTACATCGGGTAATACTAATGCCCCTACAATAATGATAGCTGAAAAAGCAGCAGATATGATAATTGCTGATCAATAAAAAAACCTGCACAATCCGTACAGGTTTAATTATGAGTTTAGAATAATTATTGAGTTTGCATATCTGATGAAGAAATACCGGATACTTCAACTGGAGCTTTCATTGCATCTCTTCTAAATGGCTCTCCTAATTCTTGATTAAGAATAACTTCAATAAAAGTTGTAATACCATTCATTTGATCTACACATGATTTTTTTAGTGCTTCAGTTAATTCTGACTGATTTGTTACTTTAACACCTTTAAATCCACATGCTTCTGCAATTTTTGCATAACTTAACTTTGGATCTAATTCAGTCCCAATAAAGTTATTATCATACCAAAGAGTTGTGTTTCTTTTCTCAGCACCCCATTGATAATTTCTAAAGATTACCATTGTAATGTTAGGCCACTCTTCTCTATTGCATGATGTCATCTCACTCATACTTATACCAAAAGCTCCATCTCCAGAGAATCCAATTACTGGCGTACTGGGACAACCAATTTTAGCACCTAAGACGGAAGGAAAACCATAACCACAAGGCCCAAATAAACCCGGGGCTAAATATTTTCTTCCTTTTTCAAAGGTAGGATAAGCATTACCAATAGCGCAGTTGTTACCTATATCACTTGAGATTATCGCATCTTCTGGAAGTCCTGCTTGAATTGCACGCCATGCCATTCTAGGAGACATTCTATCAGGGTCCCTTTCTCTTGAATCTTTATTCCAGCTAGTACCCTCATCGTCTTCTTCATGGTCAAGACTTGTAAGTGTTTGAAGCCAAGATGATTTAGTTTGATGAATTAGTGCTTTTCTATCTTCTCTTCCAATATCACCAGCATTAGAAGATAATTGGCTGAGTATTTGTTGCGCAACTAACTTTGCATCTCCACAGATTCCAACAGATATTTTTTTTGCAAGCCCGATACGATCAGAATTCATATCTACTTGAATAATTTCTGCTTCTTTTGGCCAGTAATCAATTCCATATCCTGGTAATGTAGAAAATGGGTTTAGCCTTGTACCAAGCGCTAGTACCACATCTGCTTTTGAAATTATTTCCATCGCAGCTTTTGAACCATTATATCCTAAAGGTCCAACAGCTAACGGATGTTTACCAGGAAAACTATCATTGTGTTGGTAGCCACAAGCTACAGGTGCATCTAATTTTTCAGCAATATTTTTACAATCATCAATTGCATCAGCCAAAACAACACCAGCTCCTGATAAGATTACAGGGAACTTTGCATTAGATAAAATTTCTGCTGCTTTTTTTATTGCGTCAACTCCCCCAGATTGTCTTTCCATTCTAATTATAGATGGTAGTTCGATATCAATTACCTGAGTCCAATAATCTCTTGGAACATTAATTTGAGCAGGGGCTGATCCTCTTATAGCTTTTTCAATAACTCTATTTAAAACTTCCGCCATCCTTGAAGGATCACGAACTTCCTCTTGATAACAAACCATATCTTTAAATAAATTCATTTGTTCAACTTCTTGAAAACCACCTTGGCCAATAGTTTTATTTGCAGCTTGAGGCGTAACTAAAAGCATTGGTGTATGATTCCAATAAGCTGTTTTAATAGGAGTCACCAAACCAGTAATTCCAGGACCATTTTGAGCAATACACATTGATATTTTACCAGTTGAACGAGTGTATCCGTCAGCTATTAGACCTCCATTGGACTCGTGGGCAACATCCCAAAATTTAATACCAGCTTTAGGGAAAAGGTCTGAGATTGGCATAAAGGCAGAACCTATTATTCCAAAAGAATGTTGTATTCCGTGCATTTGTAGAACTTTTACAAAAGCTTCCTCTGTTGTCATTTTAGCCATCTTCAAATCTCCAATTAATATATTATGTTACTTATTTAGACTTATTTATTAAAATTCAAATTTTTGAGTATAATAATTTAAGATCATAATCTAGGGAATTAATTAGATAATGGATAAAAAAGACTTAAAAACTATAAAAAAAATAAAAGATATTAAGCCTAACTTAAAAGGACAAGAAATTATAAAGTTTATAGCTAAAACACTTCCACATCAACCAGGTGTATATCAAATGGAAGATGATGATGGGAAAATTTTGTATATAGGAAAAGCTAAAAACCTTGCGAAAAGAGTTATTAATTATACTTCTATAAATAACTTAACACGTCGATTGCAAAGAATGGTCAGTTTAACAAAAAAAATGAATTTCTTTGTGACGAATACTGAAATAGAAGCTCTACTCCTTGAATGCAATTTAATTAAAAGACACAAACCTCGATTTAATATAATTCTAAGGGATGATAAATCATTTCCCTATATATTGATTAATAAAGAGCATAAGTTTCCCAGACTTCAAAAATATCGAGGAATAAAAAAAATAAAAGGTTATTATTTTGGACCTTTTGTATCTCCATCAGTCGCTGATTATACTTTAATAGCTCTGCAAAAAGCTTTTTTATTAAGAAGTTGTTCAGATGGAACTTTTAATAACAGATCACGTCCTTGTTTGCTTTATGATATAAAAAGATGTAGCGGACCCTGCGTAGAATATATTGATGAAATAAAATACAGAGAAAGCATTGTGGATGCAAAAAAATTTCTAAAAGGCAATACAAAAAAAATAGAAAAAAAACTAAATACTAAAATGCGATCAGCAAGCAAAAATCAAATGTTTGAAGAAGCAGCTAGATTACGTGATAGGATTAAGTCTGTTAATCAAATTCAAAAATATCAATCAGTCTACATCAAAGAAATGCGCAATATAGATATTTTTGCAATTAAAATTTTAGAAGGAAAAAGTTGTATCCATGGAAAATTTTATCGGAATGGGAGCAACTATGGAAATAAGTCATTTTTTCCATCTCATGAAGATACAAGTGAAGAAAGAGAAGTACTGGAATCTTTTTTATATCAATTTTATGCAGACAAAGATGTCCCTCCTAAAATCTTAGTTAATATTGATGAAAAATATTTTAAAGAAGTTGAAAAAACTTTAATTAAAAAAAACAATATAAGAACAATAATATTAAAACCTAAATCTGGTGAAAAACTTCAGCATGTTTTATTAGCTGAAAAAAATGCACTAGAAGGAATTAAGCTTAAAAAATCTAGTCTAGAGTCTCACCATTCTGCATTAAATGCTTTATCTAAATTACTAAATCTAAAAGACGAAATTACCAGAGTAGAGGCATATGATAACAGTCATACATTTGGTAAAAATTCAGTTGGGGTAATGATCGTTGCTGATAAAGAAGGCTTAAGTCCAAAACATTATAGGAAATTCAATATCCGCTATGACTTAAAAGAAAAAAAAGTTTCACGAGTTGATGATAACTATATGATGGAAGAAGTATTAAGCAGACGTCTTGCAAAAATCAATTTAAATAAAGTTGCGGTGATACCTGATGTGATTATAATTGATGGTGGAAGAGGTCAATATAATAGTGTCTTAAATATTTTAAAAAAATTTAAATTAAAAAACATAAAATTATTAAGTATCTCAAAAGGGCCAGAGAGAAATGCTGGAAGAGAAATTGTTCATCTGGAAAATAAAAATATTAATCTAAAACCAAATGATGATTTACTTTTTTTTATACAACGATTAAGGGATGAGGCTCATAGATTTGCAATTACAGCTCATCGATCAAGAAGATCAAAATCATCTTTAAAATCAGTTTTTGATGAAATAAAAGGGATTGGGCCAAAAAGAAAAAAGATTTTACTTCTTCACTTTGGAGCAGTTCAGAAAATTAAAATAGCCTCATGGGATGATCTCAAAAAGGTAAAAAATATACCTATTAAGAATCTTCAAGATATATATGAATTTTTTAATGGCTAATAAGCTAAACTTAATCTAAAAAAAATTTATGAAATTAAATATTTCAAATTTTCTAACTATAGCAAGAATAATTGTCATTCCTGTAATAGTATTGTGTATTTACTTAAAAAGCCCTTTTTATGGGTGGGTGGCATTTATCCTTTTTTGCTTAGCTAGCATTACGGATTATTTTGATGGGTATATTGCTCGAATCAGAAATGAAGTAACTAATTTTGGAACATTTCTTGATCCAATTGCTGATAAATTACTTGTTGCAGCAGTTATACTCATCTTGACTTCAAAGGAAATTATTGCAGATTGGGATACTATTCCTGCTTTAATTATACTTCTAAGAGAAATAGCTGTGTCTGGCCTAAGAGAATATCTAGCGAAAATTAAAGTAAGCGTCCCAGTTTCAAGTATTGCTAAAATAAAAACAGCTATGCAATTAATTGCACTAGCTTTATTAATTTTAAGTGAGAGTGGAATAACCATTATACCCATAACATATATTGGAAAAATTGCCTTATGGATTGCTGGCCTCTTAACTTTATATACGGGTTATGATTATCTTAAATCAGGTTTAAAGCACTTCTAAATGAAAATTAAATACTTTGCTTGGATTAAAGAAATAACCCAAAATGATGAGGAAGAAATAAATTCAGATGAAATAGATAATTTAGATCAGTTAAAAAAATTTTTAATGAATAAGTACCCTGACCTAATAAAACATTTTAATAAAGAAATTCTAAGATTTGCAGTTAATCAAGAATATATTGTTGAAAATATTAAATTAAATTCAAAAGATGAGATTGCGGTTTTTCCACCAGTAAGTGGGGGATAATGATTAAAATTCAAAAAGAAGATTTTAATTCTGAAATAGAAATTGAAGGTATAAAAAATTTATATTCAAACATAGGAGCTTCCACTTCATTTGTTGGTTATGTTCGTGATAACAATAACAACAATGGAGTACAATCAATTAACATTGAAGTTTATAAAGAGATGGCTCACAAACAATTAGACAAAATAATAAATAAAGCGAAATTAAAATGGCAACTTTTAGATTGTCTAATTATTCATAGATATGGAAAACTAGATGTAAATAGCAAAATTGTTTTAGTTTCATGCTTTTCTGAACATAGAAAAGATAGTTTTGAGTCATGTAGCTTTATTATGGATTATCTTAAAAAAGATGCTCCTTTATGGAAAAATGAGTTTTATGATAAAAATAATGAATGGTTGGAAAATTCTAATTAGTATTATTTACTAAATCACTAAAATCACTCATAAATTTAAAAGTCTTTGTGTTTTCACCAGTTTGAAAATTAACACTATCTATTGAACGAACCGGCGTAATTTCTGCAGCTGTTCCTGTTAGAAAAGCTTCATCATAATTATTAATTTCATCTGGTAGTATATGTCTTTCTGTAATTTGAAAACCTTGTTCAGTTGTCATTTTTATTACAGCCTGTCTAGTAATACCATTTAAAAAACAATCTGGAGTTGGAGTATGAATATCATTGTTTTTTATAAAAAAAATATTTGCCCCAGTGCCTTCAGCAACATACCCTCTATAATCTAACATTAAAGCATCATGATAACCTTTTTTTTCTGCAAACTCTTTTGACATGGTACATATTATATATGGTCCAGAAGCTTTTGCTTGATGAGGTGCCGTATCTGGCGCTGGTCGTTTCCATGGAGAGGTTATTAATTTTAAACCTGCTTTTCTATCTTCTATTTTAAAATAAGAAGCCCAATCATCCCAAAGAGCAATAGCAACATTAATATTAGAGTTTGTTGTAGATATTCCCATTTGTTCACCACCTCTCCAAGCCAAAGGTCTAACATAACAATCTTTAAAATTCATTTTTTTAATTAATTCATTTTTGGCAGTTGTAATTTCATCTTTAGTAAATGGAATTTCAATGCCAATAATTTCTGCTGACTTGAAAAATCTTTCAGTATGTTCTTCAGATTTAAAAATTATACCATTGTAGGATCTTTCACCCTCAAATACAGCACTGGCATAATGCATACCCTGTGAAATAATGTGAGATGTGGCATTTTTCCAAGGAATAAATTCACCATTCATCCAAATCCAACCATCTCTATTCTCAAATGATTTTGCCATTTTATAACCCTCAATCTTTTTTTAATGACAATTGAGTATCAGTGATGCATAATTAAGTCAATATGACTGACCTAAATAATTTGATATCCCCCTTTTATTTAAAAGACAAAGAAATAAGAAAAATAATAGAAATAATTTTTTTTTCTTATAGAGACTTTACTGAGGGACCTGACAGAGTCCTTGAAAAACTTAATTTTGGCAGAGCTCACCATAGGGTAATTTATTTTGTGGGTAAGAAAAAAAATATAACCATTAAGAATCTGTTAAGAGTTTTGAAAATAACAAAACAAAGCTTATCGAGGGTACTAAATCAATTAGTTAAAGAGGGTTATATTACTGTATCTACTGGACTAGATAAAAGAACAAAAACATTATTACTAACTGATAATGGATATAATCTTGAAAAAAAACTTTCATCAATTCAAACAAACAAAATTAAAACAACATTAGGTAATTTTAATGAAGATGCTATTAATAGTTTTAAAAAAATTTTATTTGAAATGATTGAAACTGATAATAAAAGAATATTTCAACAATTAAATGAATGAAGATGAACAAAGCAATTCTTTTAGTTGATGATGACCAAAGATTAAGAGATTTGCTAAAAGATTATTTAACAGAAAAAAATTTTAAAGTATTTCCTTCTCAAGATTTTTCAGAGGCTAAAGAGATTTTAAATTTTTTTATTTTTGATTTAATTATTCTTGATAGAATGATGCCAAGCGGTGATGGAATTGATTTAGTTAAAAAAATAAAAGAAGTATCAAATACACCAGTTATTATGCTTACAGCAATGGGGGAAAATAATAATAGAATAGATGGTTTAAAAACAGGAGCAGATGATTATATTACAAAACCCTTTGAACCTGAAGAATTGTATCTCCGTATTGATAAATTATTAAGGTTATATGATGGTATAAATAAATCTGAATTACGTATTGGATTTGGTGAATTTATTTTTGATACAAAAACTAACTCTCTAAAGTTAAATAATAAAGAAATATATCTTACTGAAGGAGAGAATAATTTACTTGCAAAACTTATCAATAATAGAAATAATATACTTTCTCGCGAAGAATTAGCAGACAAGGAATTTGATGAGAGTGAATTAAGAAAAATAGATGTAGGGATCACTAGACTTAGACAAAAAATTGAAAAAATACCTAAGCAACCTCAATTTATCAAAACTATTAGAAGCAAAGGTTACATGCTTATATGCAAAGAAATATGATTTTTAAAAAGATTATACCACTTTCTTTATTGGGACGTTCAATAATAATTATATTTGTTCCAATTATTATCTTAATGATTGTTACTTCATTAATTTTTTATCAAACATCATGGAATATAATCTCCAAAAGACTGACGGAGTCTGTAGTTGCTGATATAAATGTTCTTGTAAAACTAATTGATCAAAATTTAACAACTGAGGCAATAAATATTGCGAAAGAAGATTTTAAAATGAAAATTAATATACAAGAAAATTCTTTAATTGATCAAATGATTTTTCAAGAACAAAGAGGGATATTGTCTAAAAGATTAAAACAAGCACTAATAAAATTAAAGAAACCTTTTTTTTATGATTTAAGCAAAATCGACAAAGGAGTAATAATCATTATACAATTAGGTGATGATTTACTAATAATAAGGGTTGATAAGGATAGGCTATATAGTGAAACTGCATTCGTTTTTTTATTATGGATGTTATTCGCATCTATAATTTTACTTTTCTTTTCTTATTTTTTTATGAACAAACAAATTAGACCTCTAAAAAGATTAGCAATAATTGCTGAAACATTTGGAAGAGGGTTAGATGCACCAGAACTTCAGTCTTCAGGCGCATCTGAGATTAGACAAACAGCTAATGCTTTCAATCAAATGCGAACGCGAATAAAAAGATTTTTAAAACAAAGAACTGATATGCTTGCAGGTGTTAGTCATGATTTGCGCACCCCCTTGACCAGAATGAAACTTCAATTATCGTTGTTAAAAGAAGAAAAAGCAAAGAAAGAGTTAGAATTAGATATTAATGAAATGACTGCAATGCTTGATAGTTATGTAAGTTTTGTTAGATCCGAAGCCCCAGAACCAATTGAAAACATAAATCTGAACAGCCTAATAAAAGAAATATTAAAAAATATTGATCAAGAAATTATTGAAATAATTTTTCAAGAAACAAACGTAATTAAAACTTCAGGGAGACCCGTACAATTAAAAAGAGCATTTCAAAATATAATTGATAATTCAATACGTTATTCATATAAATTGAACATTGAAATATATATAAATGATAATGGCTGCTGTATAGTAATAGAAGATAATGGGCCAGGTATTCCAAATAAAAACTTTGAAGATGTTTTCAAGCCTTTTTTTACCCTAGACCCCTCACGTAATAAGTTGAAGGGTGAAAGTGGATTAGGTCTTTCAATAACAAGAGACATAATAAGAGCTCATGGTGGTGAAATTAGACTTGATAAATCTAAATTTGGTGGATTAAAATCAGTGATTGAACTGCCTACTTAGTAAAGCCTTACTCCATTACATACTTTTTTATCAGGACTTATTAAAGAAGGCTCATTTTCATCATCTGGAAAACCAAGGACTAAAACCTCGGATATTAAATTACCTATTTGCTTAGGGGGAAAATTAACTATTGCTGCTATCTGTTTATGGATAAGCTTATCTGTATTATAATTTTTAGTTATTTGGGCAGAACTTGTTTTTACCCCAATATCTTTACCAAAATCAATATTCAAAACAATTGAAGATTTTGTTAATTTGTTATTTATTTCTGCAGAAATAATAGTTCCTGCTCGTATATCAATTTTTTCAAAATCAAAAAAAGAAATTGCATTTTTCATGATACAAGCTTGCCAAATTTCTCAGCTTGATCTAAGTTTTTATCTAATTGAGTCATTGTTCTCTCTAAAGAAGTAGTTTTGTCTTCTAACCATTGAAAAAATGTAGCAAAATATACCATCATTAAACCTTTTAATCTGATAGTTCCTTTTAAGCCATTTACATTATATTTTGCTAGTTCAGCAGTTATAATCATACTTTCAAGAAAAGATGGTAACAACTTAATAAAGTATTGGGGTGATTTCTTAAAAGCTTTATAAATTTCTAAATAAGACTTTCTGTTTTGTTGCAAGATATCAAACCGTGCCATTAAAACTTCAAATAACATATCCTTGGTCGAAGAAATTTCTAATTTCTTCATTTTAATTATCAAAGCATCATCAACATATCTGTTTATATTTTTGAGCAGATCAATTTTTGATTTAATGTTAATATTTTTATTATTTTTTAATACTTCTTCAAAATTTAATACTTTCCATGATTTTTTTTTAAGAATTGCTAAGGTGTTTTGGGCAATTCTTTTTTCTTTATCAGTCATTTTCTTTTCCAAGCTTAGAAGCTTTTTTAAATGCAGATAAAAAAGTATTGTGCATTATTTTATTAATATTATTTTTTTTTAAAACCTTTATTCCAGCTTCAGTTGTTCCGCCCTTAACAGCAATTGAATTGGCTAAATAATGTGGTTCTTTATTGGTTTGCTGCATTAGCTTAGCAGATCCTAAAAAAGTTGATAATACTAAAACTCGTGATATTTTTTTTGAAAAACCAATTTTTTGTGAAGCTTTTTCAAAAGCATCAATTAATGTAAATATATAACCAGGCCCGCTACCTGATATAGCTGTTGCCATATCAATCTGCCTCTCTTCACTAAACCATATTGTTTCACCAACTTTTAAAAAAAGTTCATTAATTTTTTTTTGATTTGATTTGGTAAAATTTTTATTGCCAATCAAGCAGCTTATACCTTGATTAATTAATGCTGGCATATTCGGCATTACTCTAACTAACTGAATAGCATTTTTAATATTGTTTTTAAAAAAGAGAATTTTTTTTCCAGCAATGATACTTGCAATTACTGAATTTTTTTTAAATTCAAAATTTTTATATTGAGCAATTACTTTATTGGCAACTTGAGGCTTAATTGCAAAAATAATTATATCATATTTTTTAATTTCAATTTGAGTTGGGGTTTCATTAAAAATCCTAACATTATTTTTTAAATATTTTTTATTTAAAATTTTGAAATTAAACGGATCAACTACATCAAAAGAATATAATTTTAGACCCAACCATGCATCTAAAAGTGCTGAACCCATATGGCCACATCCTATTAAAAGAATTTTATTCATTATTTCCATTAATTATACTTTTTAGAAAAAAAAAATAGTTTTTTAGGCAGAGCCTATAACTTCAAAGTTAACAAACTCTAAAGACTTTAAAGGATCAACTTCATCGAATAGAACCTGCTGAAATGATGGGTAATATTTTTCACATTCGTAAACTGCAATATCAACTAAATCTGCTAATTTTTTATGCAAAAAATCATTATCATTACTAGATAAAATTGTGTGACGAAAAGCTGGAATGCCATTCTTACTAGTTATATCAAAATGCCCAATCCATAATTTTTCATTAATAAGTCCAATTAATTCATAAGCTTTATAAAGCTTTAATTGCGGATATTTTAAATCAAAAGTAATTGTAAAACTCATTGCTCTTACGTTTTCTGACCAAGTAAAATAAAGTCTGTACTGACACCATATGGATGCTATTTCAGCTACTAGCTCATGATCATCAGCTCTGCTAAAGTTCCATTTTTTTTCGTAAATTACATCTTCTACGATATCTATTGGATTTAATGGGATATTATCTATTTCCATACTTCATATAGTAGGTATATTTTTTAAACTACTATATTTAGTTTACTAAATTAAAAAGGAGTTTCGCAAGTCAAATTACACTAATAACTATAAAAAGGTGGATAAATCCTAGTTTTTTAGCTTATTCTTTTTAGAAACGGCTTTTTTCTTTTTAAGTGATGTTTTTTTCTTAGTTTTATTGAGTTTATCATTCTCTATTATTAACTTTTGTACCATTTTTTTTAGTACATCAAATTCATCCCTTTTAACGAGATTCATCTTATTAATTATTTTATTAACTCTAAGAGAAACGAGTGTTTCTACCTCTTTCTTTAACCCTGAAAAGGTACTCATTGCATCAACAGCAATTTTTGATAAGTCAGATAAAATTTTGCTCTTATTAACCATAATATATTAAGTTATTTAAAACATAATGATTTTTATTCAACCCTCAATAAGTCCTATAGCTCTTTCCTTTGGTTTTGTAGATATTCGTTGGTATAGTTTAGCTTATATCTTTACCTTTATTATAGGTTCCATCATTATTAAAAAACTTAATAAAAGATCTTATAATTATTTATCAGAAAAACAAATTGATAGCTTTTTTATATGGGCAGTCATTGGAGTTATTATTGGAGGAAGAGTTGGCTATGTTTTATTTTATCAAACAAACTTGATATTATTAGAGCCCTGGTATGTTTTAAAAATATGGAATGGCGGCATGTCTTTTCACGGAGGTCTAATTGGGATGATTATTTCTATCTACTTATTTTCAATAAAAAATAATGTAAGTTTTTTTTATATATCTGATCTCGTTTCAATAATAGCCCCTATTGGTTTATTTTTTGGCAGAATATCAAATTTTATTAACACAGAACTTTATGGAAGAATTACTAATTTTCAATTCGCAATTATTTATCCTTCAATTGATAACGAGCCTAGGCATCCATCACAGTTATACGAAGCATTTTTTGAAGGAATAATTTTATTTATAATTTTATTTGTATACTTCAGTAAAAATATCAAAAAAAATAAAGTGGGAATTATAAGTTCATTGTTTCTAATTTTTTATTCTTTATTTCGATTTTTAATTGAATACATAAGAGAGCCTGATTTTCATTTAGGATTGTTTTATAATTATTTAACAATGGGACAGTTGTTGTGTATTCCATTGTTTTTTTTTGGTTTGGTAATTTTTTTACGTAAATGAGAGTTAAAGATTTAATAATTTCTGAAATAAATCAAAAAGGTAAAATTGATATAAGTGAATTTATTAATCTTAGTCAGTATGGAGATAGCGGATACTACATTAAACAAAATCCAATTGGATTAAATAATGATTTTATAACAGCTCCAGAGGTTTCACAAATGTTTGGAGAAATAGTTGGGTTATTTATTTTAAATTACTGGCAAAACAAAATTGGAACTTCTTATAATCTAATAGAATTAGGTCCAGGTAGAGGAAGTTTAATTAGTGATATTTTGCGAGTAGGTAATATCAATAAAAAATATATAGATTCAATCAATCTAACGCTTATTGAAAAAAATGAGAAGTTAATAAATTTACAAAAAAAAAGTTTGAAAGATATAGGTTTCGATAAAGTTACTTGGCAAGAAGAATTTAAAATTCAAAAAAAAAATATTCCATCAATTATTTATTCAAATGAATTTTTTGACTGTTTTTCTGTAAGACAATTTTATAAAAAAAAAAAATGGATTGAAAAGTTTATTAAATATAATTCTGCTAATAATCTTTTCAATTTCACAGAAGACGAAGTAAATGATAAAAAAATTCTAAAAAAATTAGAGCAATTTGATAAAATAAAAGTAGCTGAACTCTCAAGCTCACGAAAAAATTATTTTGATAAGGTATGTAAGTTTATAAAAAGAAATAAAGGGATCTTTTTAACAATAGATTATGGCTATAAAAAACCACCTAATTACTTAACTCTACAAACTATCTATAACCATAAAAAGACTCATTTATTTGAAAATATAGGCAATCAAGATATTACAGCTCATGTGAATTTTAATGAATTAATAAATGTAGCTAAAAATAATGAATTAAAACTTGAGATTTATTGTTCTCAAAAAGATTTTTTAATGTCTTGTGGAATAGAACAAAGAAAAGAAAAATTAAAAATTAATAAAAATCAAAAAGATATTGAAACCTTAAATCTTGAGGTTGATCGCTTAACAAATAAATCTAAAATGGGAGAAATTTTTAAGGTTTTGGTGGTTTCATGCTTATAAAGAAAAACTTTTTTTCAATAAAATCAACTAATAACGATAAAATAAAACATGGTTTTTTTACTAGATTAAATGGATTTTCAAAAAAACAATTTAAATCTTTAAATTGTAGTTTATCTAATGGTGATGAACGAAAAATAGTTTTAAAAAATAGAGAACTTGCACTTAAAAAATTAAAGCTAGAGAAAAAAAAATTAATATTAATTAATCAAACTCATTCTTCTAAAGTAATTAGAGTTAATAAAAATAACTTAAATAAAAAAAATAATGCAGATGGAATGATTACATCTCTAGAAGATGTGGTCTTAGGCATATTAACAGCAGACTGCGCTCCAATTTTTATTTACGATAATAAAAAAAAATTTATTTGTTGTTTACACTCTGGTTGGAAGGGAGCATTAAATAATATTTCTAAAAATGCAATTAAGCTTTTTGATAAATATAATATTAAAAACACTGACCTTGTAGCTATAATTGGTCCATGCATAGGAGCAAAAAATTACGAGGTAAGTAAGACCTTTGAAAGAAAATTTATCAAAAAAAACTTAGAATATAGTAAATTCTTTAGAAGAAAAAATAAGACTAAATCTTTTTTTAATCTTAGAGGTATTATAAAATATCAACTTAAACAATTAGGTCTTAAAAAAATACATAATGTTGATCTGGATACCTACAAAAACAAATCATTATTCTTCAGTCATAGAAGATCAACACACAAAGGTGAAACATCTTCAGGTAGATTAATTAATATAATCTCTCTTACTTAATGGTTGATCTATTCTGATAGTTATATAAAGATTTAATTAATTAGATGAAAATTATTTCCTGTAATAGTAATATCATTTTAGCAAAAGCAATATGTTCCTATATTGGAGTATCATTAGCAAACACCTCATTAAGAAAATTTGCTGACAGAGAAATATTTGTTGAAATAAATGAAAATATTAGAGGAGAAGATGTTTTTATAATTCAATCAACTTCACACCCAGCGAACGACCATCTAATGGAATTACTTATTACTATTGATGCAGCTAAAAGAGGTTCAGCAAAAAGAATAACAGCGGTTATTCCTTACTATGGCTATGCTCGTCAAGATAGAAAAACCGGACCTCGTACCCCAATAACGGCAAAACTAGTAGCAAATTTAATAACTTCAGCTGGGGCTGATAGAGTTTTAACAATGGATTTACATGCTGGACAAATACAAGGATTTTTTGACATTCCGCTTGATAATATTTTTTCAGCCCCTCCAATAATTAAAGATATGAAAGGTAGATTTTCACATAATAATGATCTGGTTATAACGTCACCTGATGTTGGTGGTGTAGTTAGAGCGAGGGCTTTTGCAAAACGCCTAAACGCAGGTCTGGCAATAGCTGATAAAAGAAGAGAAAAGGCTGGTGAGTCTGAGGTAATGCATATTATTGGTGAGGTAAAAGATAAAACATGTATTTTACTTGATGATATTGCTGATTCTGCAGGCACTTTATGTAATGCTGCTAAAGCTCTAAAGGAAAATGGGGCTAAAGATATATACT